>Ga0194122_10000731_pt1 | contig 45204 bp, 39 predicted proteins | sample TA2MahCa10mmetaG_FD_155487 | JGI IMG/M metagenome (GOLD analysis project Ga0194122, IMG submission 155487) | Freshwater microbial communities from Lake Tanganyika, Tanzania - TA2015021 Mahale Deep Cast 10m | ecosystem: Environmental > Aquatic > Freshwater > Lake | place: Tanzania: Lake... | reverse complement strand
TCCTTATAAAGTTTGTCAAGTGCTTCCAATGCTTTGTTTTCTGCTTCTCGTTGTGCGGCAACTTCAAGCATTTCTTCGTGTGTCATGTGTCACAGGATTCATTACTAAAGTATACTTTGAGATTGTCGCCACCAATATTCATATGGTAGATTGACCCATCATTTTGATAGATACCAATCCATACATGACGACCCTCTTCCATTGTTTCATAGTGAAACATCTTCACATCTTCCAGCACAATTTCGTCTGGATTCTTTTCAAATCGACTCATTTTGTGTACCTTCCATGATCCACTGCTCATTTTGTTTACCTTTTGCCTCAATATACTAGCATAGAATACCACCCCGTGGCAATATATTTTTCTCCTTTATTAGGAGTAACGCCCTTGTGTGCATGTGTCCATCCAGCACTCCAAATAGCTAGTGTGCCTTCTTGTGCTTTTAGCGTAGTATTTAAGTATGGAAACTCTGTGCCACATTCGGCATCGTTTAGATATATCATCCATGCCATTAATCTAAGTGGATATATCCGCGCATGTTCGCAGTGCAGTTTGAAATATCCTTCACCATCTACATATTTTTGAATATTGTAACCATCATCTAGATCCCACGAAGAAACATCATCTAATATAGGATATTTTTCAGAAAAATGATCAATGTATTCATCTAATACTGGTTGTATAATCTCATTATATTGAGAGTAACTTGGATCTTGAAACCATGGACTTAGATCTGTAGATGCTTTGAATGTAGTATCTACTGCAGGACCACCAACCACTCCTGGTCCTTTTCTATCATCATGCTCAAATGAATAAATGAGAGATTGACACTCTTTGTGACTCAAAGCATTTTTATAAACTTCTAATCCATTAGACTTCATTATTTTAATCCTTATTAAATGGTCCGTTTTTCTCTTGTATCATACTATCCATTTTGTCTAGCAATCCATCAAATGACTTGAGTTGCTCAATGCGACATAACAACTCTGAAATAGTTGTGCACACAATTGGTCGCTCTTGTCGTGCTGCAAATGCTAATGCATTACGCAATGCTGCTGTTGCTTCATCTAATGAATCTGTTACTTGTTGTGCTAATGCCATCAGTCAGATGCCCTCCATTGTGTATATACAGATGTGTCTTTGATTGATAAGACACGATTTTGTTGAAATGCTTCTACAGTTGTTAGAATTTCGTGTGCTTTTCTTTTTGCTACCTTCTCGTCCCAATATTTGTGCTCCCATGCATTATAGAGATGCTGGATTAGAGCGTCGATTAACTTATCGTAGTGAGTCATTTTTAAATTAATTTTTGATTACTGTGCCAGAAAAATCAAATTTAGTTTGACAATCTGGACAAATATAGTATAGTGTGCGATCAGATTCCCAATCTGAGTAAGCAATTACTCTGCTATACCAATATGGTGCGCTGTAGTTTTGCCGATGCTCTTCTGGTATTTCTTTATACCACCACTTTGCATTGCAGGATGGACAGTGTGAATACCCCTCCATGTTAGATAAACTCCTCAATGTAATAATCAACTGTTACTTCGTTTTCTGCAGCAAGACGCTCCAGATCTTCAACGTAATAGTCAATTAATTCTTTTTCTCGATATTCATCAATATCAAGAAGAATGTCGTCTATGTTAGTGTTTTTCATTCGAGGTTGCAATCAGGATGCCAGGATTGTTTCTGTTGACAATAACGCTCGTGTGGTGTTATCCTCACGCGCTGATCATATGCGTCAAACATTTTTTGATCGCGTTGGATCAGCATAGCATTATACATCAAAATACCAATAAATGCAAGAAAAATGTAAGTGAATTTCATGATGCAGTGAGTTTAATTTTAAGAAATTGCAGCACTTGTTTACGTGCTTTAAGTTTACCCTTGCACGTGCCTTTAGTTTTCTTAGATTTACCTGAGTTGTGAATCCAATTGGGAGTCATGCGTTGTATCCCTCTGATGTTAGTATGGCACGGCGAGCATCATATGCTTGAGTTTGAGAGGCAAACTCTGCAATTTTTTGAAACGAATCACGACGAAACAATCCCCAACGAGTTGTGCCTACGATTCCACGAATGAGATACGGATTGTCGATACCGAGAGGATAGGATTTCATGAAGGTGTCCTTGTCAACTCATATATTATAGAGCGACAAGGACACGGTTGTGCCTGTAGTGTGCCAGTTTAAAAAGTGGCACAATGTATTTTGTTTTTTTTAATTATCACTGAAAATCATAGTTGTCTCGGAATTTAATGGTTTTTTTGTTTTTTGGAGTGCGCTTGATATTACTCACGTCATATCCAAATGTCTCAAAATCATTTTCTAATTCAGCATTATATTGATGCTGAAATTCGCTTGTTTGAGATTTGTTGAAACGCTTAAAAGTTTTACTCATTTTTTGAATTAATAATTAAACAAAAGACAAAATTATTTAGACTCTTCAAGAGTCAGAAGTTGCTGATAGTGATCGTAAGAAGAAAATTGATATCCTACGGGCACCACACGCATTACATCTTTAACATATTCAGTTGGTTCGTAATCTCGTTTGTAAAACCAGCGGCGTTGCTGGTCTTCATCAAGTGAGGCGAGATCAAGACGCACATCATACTCGAAGTCTGTGCGCCGTGTCAAGAGGATTGGAGGATTAATTTGGATACTCATGTTAGATAAGATGAAAGGTTGCTCTGAGGCGCTCCTAGACGCATTTGAAAGCGCATACAGGAGAGGAAACTAATCACAGATAAAATTGCGAAGGTTAATGTTAAGTTTCTTGATGCGTGATTGACACATGGTATAGTATTCTTCATCGATTTCAAAACCAATGAATTTTCTATGAGATTCATGTGCCATAGCAAGCGTGGTGCCACTGCCCATAAATGGATCAATGACAACATCACCAGGATTACTCCAAGTGAGAATGTGACCACGTGCTAATTCTTCTGGCATTGTAGCAGGATGCTTGTATGCTTCCTTGCTAGACTGTCCAAACCCGCCACTATTCTTAATAATCCAGATGTTATTACGCACACCAAACTCTTTGATTGGTTTGCTATGTTTACCAGGATCTTTCATCTCACCTGTTTTAGTGCGAGATGTGGCGTTACCCCAAGAGTGAATGCCTGCCCATTTATTCTTCTTATCTTCGATAAGATTGATAGTTTTGGGTTTACCTTTGGACAGGACAAAACAATACTCAAATACTTGAGTATATCTCACACTCTTAGGACCGCTAGCAAATGCAGTGCCAGTTTTCTGATAAATCATGGTGTCATGCAGTTTGAGACCACATTCATCCATGAAGTATAGACACTGACGAAAACTGCTGCCAGTCTCACTACCATTGATGGTAGCATCATTGACATTCCACATAATGACACCGCCAGGTTTCAGCACACGAGTGAGTGCCTGTGCAACATCTTTGAAGACATTGAAATCCCATTTGCTGCTGTCATTATATGTGCGAAGGTCATCATATGGTGGCGATGTGACACAGAGATCTACAGATTCTGCATCCATCGCTGCCATACCTTGTATACAATTCATGTTGTATACATTATTGACTTTTAGATTTTCTCTTTGATAAATTTGATCCATTCGGAATTTAGTTTACGATAACCGCTGAGAACAAAGACATCTTCATCATCAGATGGGCGGGCACGCATCTTAGAAAAGTTTGAGTTAGATGTCTTACCATTCTTATCAAACTTAACTGGATTGTATTCACGCCACTTACGACCACTATCAAGAATCACAAGAGTTTGGCGCTCACTGATAGCGTTATTACGCACAGCGTAACGACAAACAAGAGTAAAATCTGCTTTACCATTTACCCCAAGGTTACCAAGACAAGCAATCGCTCCATCTTTGTTGCCAGAAGACTTAAATTCTACTGGTTTACCTGTCGGGATATGAATAAAATCACACCCACTGGAAAGACCACGCCCAAGAGGAATTTGATGCATATCAATCAATTCAAGGATGGCATCCATGAAAAAATATTGAAGAAACTTAGTCATCGCTTGTGTATGTTGACTAGGATCAGTTTCTCCACGTTGCACATATTCTTGGAAAGTAATTTTTCCGTCTCTCAGTGCGCGAGGTCCCACATAGCGACAATAACGAGAGATCTGATGGTTTACTTGATCGTAAACATAACGATCAATCAAACGTGAGCAGTCGATGGGGTCGTTGAAATCGTAAGTACCACCATCAATAACACGAAGATCGGAATTGATGGAGGTATGATTATGTACATTAGACATAATGGATTCTCCATAAAGTAATTTGTCATCAGCGATTTGCTGATATAATAATTATTGCACAAAAAAGGGGGTCTGTCAACCCCCATGTGTCACTAATTTAACTGGCAAACTTGTAGACTGGTATGTCATGAAAGATTATATCATCAATTTTGCCATCTGCATCCCACTCAATTGATAAATAAAATCTATTGTTTTCGTTTGTATTCTCGATAATGTATTCGTAGTCCTCGTTTGTCAGGAATGTGTTTAATTTTTGTAAATACTCTTGCTTTTGAGATGCCAAAGAAGTACTAAGTATTGGTTGTGAGGAAAACTCTGTAGATACCACACTGATGATAGAGGGCGTACGAAAGCATGGATAAAGATTTGCTAGTAATGTATCATTTTCCAAATTAATACCATGCTCCCAATAAATTCCATCTAAGTAAAATAAGGTTGCGTGTTTGTCTACTTCTTGTGGAGCAAGTATTCCCGCTGGATCAGATAACCATATTTTAGTTGCATCTTTATTTGCATTATATGCCAAGCGCTCTATACAACTATAAAATCTAAATGCATCTTTTTTTGATTCATCAACGGTTTTATATATCTCTGGATCTCGTTTATCCAACCCCCACACTAATTTAGCAAGTTTTTCTTTATCCAATTTTAAATTTGTGGCATCACAAAAATCAGTCCACAAATCATTCACCATTAGTGTAAATAACTCACGAAGCACATTACATGAATATTCAATTAATACATTATTATCATCATATACAAACTCAGTAAGTGCAGAATCTCCTCTTGGATTCATTAAATATTCTGCGTTTACATGACCATCGCTCTCAAAGTTAAAATTATAATATTGTTGTAAATCTATTAATGGATTGTGTTTTATAGCAACATTATATGGCATTAGAAAAGAAGTTGCAATAATTTCTTTTGCTTTCAGAGAGTGTTTAATAGTTTTAGTGTAATAATTATTCGTTGCCATAGATTCCTTCCCCAATTTCTGTATAAACCGTTACATGAATATAATAATCAGGGTCTCCATCTGTTAAATTTTTTGGAAAATGCTCTTCAGCAAACTCTAATGCCTCTTCAATTTTATCAAATGTGATAAAAAGAAATTCATTGTAAAAAATAGCATGATATAAATCTGCAGGCAATAATTGTTTATATAGACCATAAACCTCATTCAATTTGTCTACGTCTTTACATTTGTTGGGTCCAGACGCTCTTAAAAATACAAATGGTTTTTTAACATAATTTACATAATCATAAATTAATTCTTGAAAATCTTTTATTTCGTATCTATCGTGATTAATCATATCAATCCTCAATTATACTATATTTTTCTAATTCAAAACCTGGAAAAACTTGTTTTAGATTAAGTTGTATGGCGAGATCTTTAAGCGTTGCTTCCATTTTTAATTCAAGACGAGTAGTGCCATCAAGATAAGTCATGATATCTGCAAGTTTTGATGATACTATATCTTTTGATGCTTCCATGGGTTTAGATACATATTGATCTTCAGTAGATAAATATTCGACACTGCCATCAGGATATTTTTCAAGATAAACAAGCGGATCAATAGGCCAAGTAAACTCATTTATATATTTGAAATACTCTAAATTTGTAAAGAATTTAGTAGAATCTTTAATTTCAGTCTCTCTAATTGCGTTTCTCCACTTTATCCACATATCTTTTCGCTCATCTTGGATATCAGGTAAGACTCTCCAATCAGATTCAGATAAAAGATTCTTTTTATCTTGCTTTTTTAAAAAATATAATCCATCATAAAATTCTTGTTGTTCTGTTATTTGTTGAAGTATAGCATCAAATTCTTGAGTCTTTAAATCTCTCTCTACAAAAAGATATACTGAAAAGAAGTCAAATAATTCTTTTGCTTTTTCTGCAGATGCATCATTAAACAAATATGTTTTATATGCTTGTGCTTTTGTAGCAAAATCATAAACTAATTTTTCTTTCTGACACAAGTATTCGCCTGTATTATAATAAAAAAAGTATTCAATTCTATCGCTTTCAGTGTGCCAAAAAGGATCAATTTTGTTAAGAATGTCTTCCCATATCTCATCACGCAAACGAGAAACTACGCCAGTATTTTTAGTAATGAGTCGCTCTTGGACATTTACTTGCAAAACCGCTTCTTTTATTAACATGTTACTCTTACCCTCCCGTAGGGATTCTTATATACCATCCTGTAATGATGTATTTATCTTGAGTAAACACCGTGTTTCCTTTATGCACATGAGTCATGCCAGCTGGCCAAATAACAACCGTGCCTTTTGTTGGTTTAAATCTACGTTTTTGATATAAAAATTCTGTTTCCGCTTCACCATCTGGCATATCATTCAAATAAATCATCCATACTAATTCTCTTTGTGCATAATTCCATGTAGAATTTTCATAATGCCACATATGATAACCTCCGCCAGGGTTAGTCCTTTGCATTTTAATATCAGTAGATACTAACGGAGAGTGCCTTAGTTGACTAAACTTACTTGCATAATGTGTAACACACGAGTGTAAAAATTGATTTACTTGGTGAGATAAAGTATAACTGCTGTAATTAATCAAAAGAGACGTATCTGCTCTGCCCATGTTACCAAAACTATTAAATTGCTTAGATCCATCCATTATGCCTTCTTCTACGCCAGTAATTCTGTGCTGAATCTTCCCAGGGGGAGAATCTTCGTCATCATAACCTTCATAGAGACATGTGGCCTTTAGTTGTTTCTCAAAATGGGAGATTAAATCATCACAAAATGCTCCTGGGACAAAATTTTCCCAGACACCAATAAAATCAGTGCACTCAAATTTCGTGATATTAGGGTCCTCCATCAATTCTAATGGACGATAAGGAGGTAAATTCATACTCAAAAAGCCTTAATAAGATATCTTGTACGTGAATATTTATTCATTAAACTAACACTCTTTTGCGGCGATAAAGTTACGGTAGGTGTTAATTGTTTAGCATTTGAAAGTTGGAATGTAGCATCATTAGCTGATATACCTAAATTAGCTTGTTGAAATTCTACAGTGACATTTGATTGTGGCGTTGGGATTCCAACTGTGTGCCCTCCTCCAGTGCTATTTCCATATCCAAAATGGTTTGCCTGAGTGCCATAATCATCATCAAGTTTTATATAGTGACTGTGCGTAATTTGTCCTCCTTCTGGATTATACAGTTGTACACTAGCATTACCTTGTAAAATAGCAAGCGCTGCAAGACAATTTCCTGAGGAATTGTCTAGTGGTACAGTGTTTATTTTGTGAGTATTTTCCGCCCCAAAATTATTTTGCCACCACATATATCTTGTAGCCTGCTCACCCTGGTATTCTATATCGAAGAGAGCAAGTAAATATTGAGCAGCCGTAGGGTAACCTTGTGAGGGTGGAGGAGCAATTGTTTTTGATGGATCATATGATTGTTGATTTGCAGGTGCAAAAAATTTAAAAACAGAGCACGAGGGACTGCCCATTGTGTTTCCTGCACCACTATTTCTGGTCCATCCCGTCATAGCATTTATACCCCATCTTACTACAGAATATCCACTAACATCATTTGGTATTGATGTGACAGCAGCATGTTGATGCCCTGGCATTGCTGTAAGAGACTCATTTAACGGTCCAATACTGACATTCATATTACCAGCAATAGTATATTGGACCTGCCCTTGCACCTGTGAATACCCAGCCGTAGATAAATTGCCTAATTTCCAGAATAACCCCTCAGTATCATTAGGAGTGCCGTCATATACTTGCTCTAGCGGTGGTGTGCTAGCAGCATCTATTGTATCAATAAACCATTGTCCACCTGATGCTCCTGGAGTTTGAATATCTCCAGTTACATTGCTATCTGGATCTGCTCCTCTTGTAGTTGTTAATCCTGGAGATCCAGCAGAGTTTCCATCTACCCTACCAACTCCAGCAAGTTTTCTGTTTCTATAATTAGGGACTCTAAATTTTCCAGTAAACGTATAACCAGTTACTATACCTGCAGTAAGTACTGGCGTTTCTACCGCATCACCACCATAAGTATTTCCTATAACTTTAAATAGAGCGTAATATTGTGCAGGATCTAAGTATCTACCATCACATTCAACAAATCCAGGAAATCTAGAGTCATTTGCACCAGTTAAAGTGCCCCAGTCTCCTGTTTTACTTTTAGTAACAGAAATAACTGTGCCAATTGTTAGTCCATCTTCCTTGCGTTTTCTTCTAGTAGCAGAATCAATAATTGCAAGATCACTATACCATTGTCCATAAACATTTGATGTATCTGGTGCAGTTGCATATGTTGTAACCTGGAAAGGAGCGCTAACTGTGCCTGCAGTAACTGTAATTGATAAACTAGTGCCTAGTGCTGTGCTAGGTGGCATATCAATTCTTATCGAATCATTTGGATTAATTTGTCTGGGTCCAGGTTGAGCAGTGTCTCCGTTGACTGAAATTAATGGAGGTTGAGATGATGCACCAGTGCCAGACGGAAGACTAGTAGTAACAGTGATCGGGACTGTAAACCCAGTTAATGTAATAGTATTACTTGATGCTAACGCTAATAGTGGAGAAGGAGGAGAGTTTGTTACATTTACAAAACTAAACGGGTTTGGTATAGAATCTGGAGAAGCTGCAGTAGTAATAGTCCACGGATTTACATCATAATCTCCAACTTTTATCTGCAAGGATCTTACAGTAGATACAAGTGGAGCTGCATCCATTTTAATTTCTAACTTGTATCCGTTTCTAACGTTTACAGGGAAACTACCAAAACTCCCTGGGGTTGCTCCTGGAGCAGTGGATCTACAACTTACAGTAGCACCAGCAGTAAAATTAACAATAGTTACTGGCACATCATAATCAGCGCTAAATTCGGCGGGACCAAACTCGCGCTCCGCCGTATAAAATGTTGTAGGAGAAGTTATGGCATCTATTATATTTGTAAAAGTAAATGGCACTGGAGTAATGTCAACGCCAACCCCCGTTGTAACTGACCAAGAAATAGCTGCCGAAGATGCAATTGTAATATTTCCTACTACTGGCGTATTTGCGCTAGACGCAGATGTAAGCTTAAGTTGTAAATACTGACCATTGGTGACAGTTGCAGATGATCCAAATGTGCCACCAGTTAAAACACCGCTAGCATTAACTGCATTCGTAGATGCTACCGCAACTTGAAATCCTGCTGGTCCACTTAAAACAACATTTCCAGGAGCAGATAAACCAGATATTTGCACCACATTACTGTGATAAACCTGCGAAATTAGTGCATCGGTGACATCTAAAAATTGAGGTAAAGGACTGGGTATATTTCCCCCAACAGCTTGAGTAACAATAATAAAATCAGCCTGAGCAGATCCTATTGTCAATCTCGTGTAGACAGAAGATGATGAATTGCTAGAAGAGTTGCTCTTCAACCTTATCTGTGCTCCATTTGCTACTGTTAACCCAGTAAAATCGGTAACATATGCTCCAGCAGAAACCGTAGAAATTGAAATTGCTTTTCCTGATGCTGTGCCAGCTACTGTAATTGGAGCATTATATCCAGCGGGGAGACCAGAAATTGTTACAAAATTACTTGTTGTTCCGCCACTAGTTGTTGTGCTTTCATAGGCAGTATTAATTATAGCCGAATCAATTTGATTAAAAGAGAAGGTATTTGGCGTAATAATAGGCTGAATGAATGAAAAACTCACCGCTCCTATACCGCCCATTCCAGGTGGACCTCCTTTTGAGGATTGCATTCCAGCGCCACCACCACCATACGATCCACCGCCACTCGCCTGCAAAGTATTATTATTAAAAGTAGCAATACTACCACTAACGCCGTTTGACGCAGTACCACCAGACCCAGCCGTAGCACCAGAAATTGATGTTGATAATAAAACGTGAGTGCCTGTGCTACCATTTGCCCCAGGACCATTAACACCAACTCCACCTCCACCAGTAGCACCAAATTTACTAGCGTTGCCACCGCCGCCACCGCCGCCTATTGGAGCAGAGAAAGATCCATCACTATTTTTACCATAAGCTCCTTGTGCGCCTTGGTTGTTTGTATACCCTGCGGCGCCACCGCCGCCAGACCCAGGAGATTCGTTAGGAGGATTATAATCTGGAGCACCACCATTGCCACCATTACCACCGTCAATAACTACAGCTTTGCCATTTAGATTAGAAAAATATCCCAGCAAAGATCCAGCGCCGCCAGCTCCACCCTGAGATGCAACACCAGATCCAGTAACTACATTTAGATTATCTGCAAATGTTGCTGTGGCTTGATTTGGAATAACAGATCCAGTGCCTGCTAAAAATTCAATACTTTTTACCAATACAGATGAAGACCCGCTTAAAATAGCACTTACAGTAAGTCTATAATTATGTTTACCAGCTGGTGGTGCTGGACCACCATATCCTATACTGTTAACATATGGTAGCGATTGTGATGGCCAACTAGTATTTTGTATTGATGCTCCTGGCGGAAGAGTTGTGATGGCATTGGTGCTACCACTAGATACTGCAGTTTTAATCCAAAATGGATGCGATCCGAGCGAAGAGAGAGTAAATTGAAGAGTATCTCCAGAAATTATATTAAGAGTTGGATTGTTTCCCGTAGCATTACCAGTAAATTGATAAGCGGATGAACTTGATGCTGATACAGTATATGTTTTGGTGACAGGATTGTAAGGAAGACTCGTTGGATTTGTTACAACAATTTGCCCATTCATTGAGGTTGGGTGGTTACCACAAACATAATAATAAGTTCCTGGTGTTAATCCAGCGGTATTCCAAGTAACCGTGCCAGATGTAGCGCCATTATTTGTTATGGTGCCAAACGTTTGCCCAAAAGATATACTCGTAACCGTTGGCGAGATACCAGTCAAATGCCAATGCACAAATTTGCCAGCAGTACTTAAATCTTCTATGTGAATTCTATAACTACTAACGGTAACGCCTGTAGGCAAGTTAGACACAGACCACTGCAATGGTGGATTGTCGTTTTCTGCTCCAGTAAGTCCACTTTGAGTACTATAGATAGCTATTGGCGCATCAGTGCCTGCAGCAACTGCTCCAGTGCCAGTAGATGTTAATGTCATTACTGCAGCGTTGGTGACAGTGCCTCCATATCCTTGACCACCGACTCCGTTTGCTGTGCCTCCTTTACCGCCCTCTGCTTCAATATAAGTTACTGTTTCTGTGTTATTTTTTACCCACGAAGATTCACCATCAGCACCATAACCTCCCCCACTGCCACCATTTCCACCATTACCAACAAAGAATTTTAAAACTTCACCAGCAGATACAGGCATGTCAACAATTCTTCTTAACCCGCCACCTCCGCCGCCAAACCCACCTACTCCAGAAGATCCACCACCGCCGCCACCCACTGCAATTACTGTAACTTGGTTAACACCGAGAGGTACAGTCCACTGCCCTGCTCCTGGAGTACTAAATGTTACGAGATCTGTTGTCATCAGGTATTCCTTTAAAAAATTATATTTTAATACTTAATTATATATTCAACTAAAACAAAGGGAGAAACCGCTTCATCTAGTTTTTTGACATTTTTTACACTAAGATTCAATGTTGTTACAATATTATCTGCTGGCACCGAAAATGCAGCATACGCATAAGTAAAATTATGAGGGAAGCTTGTTGGTGCAGGAAATGTATGTGTGTGCGATTTACTTATTGTGGTTGCCGATGTATCTGAAACTGAATTGCTAGCAAGTGCAGATCCAGATGCAGTATTTCCACCGCCAGCTTGAGGTCCAATTTCATTTCTCATTGCATGGTTACCAATGAAATTTAATACAGTTTGATTACCATCATGACCATGCGCTTGAAAATTAGATTCATCTAATATAAAATCGCCAACTTTCCTTCCTGATGGAAAAGTAACTCTTGGATTTCTAAGTAATGGAGACGCTGCTCCTGCTAAAACATTAAAATTACCAGAGTATGTAAGTGCGATAGTATTTCCAACGTTTGATACCAACTCAACGCTAACGCCAACTTTTTTCTGGGGAGTGCTATCCGTTTCAACTGTATCACCAAGATATTCACCAACACCAGACCCAGCAATAATTACTTTAGATCCGAGATCAGGTAATTGTATTTGATCAGCATCTAATATTTGCGATGGTTTTTTAAATTTGCAATTTTGTCCAGTGCCAATAATTGCAGCAAGGGCGGGGAAATCCGCTGCTTTTCTAATTCCACCGTTACATTTAAGAAATCCCGCAGGCACTTTTGATAAAAAAGCAATATCAGATGGGTTGTTTGCGAGGGGTAACGCGGTAGTAAAAATTTGAATAGTGCCACAAACTCCCCCATAGTTTGCTTTTTCTCTTGCGTAATTTGCCATATTAGTAAGCTCTAATAAGATACATACAAAGCATTCCTGGTTGACTGTTATTAACTGAAAGATTTAATGCGGCAACATTAGAAGCATTATCAGGAGTAACACTACTTTCACAGGTAGCAGTAATTGATGTTGGTAAACCTAGATTGCCCATAGAAAAATCAATATCAAATGAATCATGCTGATGTGGTTGAATTACAGATCCTCCTGCAGATGAAGTAATTGTAAAATCAATTGCATTTGAATTATATAATATTTTATTACCTTGATCAGCTTTATCTATTGCATTATTACTTATGCCATCACCATATACTATTCCTGCTGGAGTAAAATTTCTGTAAGGAACGTTAATACTGTTTCCACCAGGACCCCATGGTACAACATTGACAGCTGCATAGGTGCCAGTTTGTGGACCATCGCCAGTTTTAGCTAAAATTCCCCAATATGGAGTATTAGTCCCTGGAAGATAAAACCCATCTATCCCCCCAGGGCTTCCTCCTCCAGCACCTGGGGTAGCGCCAGGCGCGTCAGTGCCAGTAAATCCAGACAATGTTTTATCAGAATTTCTACCCAACCAACTTGATATTGGATGACAATTTTGATTTGTTTGGTTTGCAGTCATAGTTGACATATCATCCCAAAGGCTATTAACAACATCTGCTTGCACATTCGCAAGAACTACGCCAGCAGCGCCATTACCATATCCTCTGTCATTAGCACATGCTGGTGCATTCATGTTTACTTTCCAATACTGTCCCTGCCCGACGCCACCAACATCTAACCCACCATAACCAAAGGTAGCATTTGCACTCATAGATCCCCAAGCCATAACACCAGGACCAGGACGGGTTTGGTCATCATTTCTTACATGTGGAAAAGATCCTGAATGTCCATGACTGGATGCATGTTGCCTACCTAATTTTCTAGGTGATGCGTAAACAGTTCTAGTACCAGACCCAGCACTTAAGCTTGCACCAGATAACTTGCCGCTAAACGTTTTATTGGTAGCATTGACATTATCATAAGCAAATACGATATCTGTATATGCATCATCAATTAAAACTGGAGCTCCTGAGCTTCCATCAGATCCAATGTATGCTGTCACTGCTGGTAATGCCTTAGTGCTATTATCCACCGAAGGATCTACGGTTTTTCTAACTTTAAAATTTCCAGGTGTACCTGCAGGACTAGTAGCTCCAGCGGCAGTAATTGTAAATGTTACTTCGGTGTTTGTAACAGTTATTGCAGTATATGTGCCATTCCAGGCACCTGGCGCTGCATCGGTAATTATGAATTTTGCTCCTGGTCTCAATCCATGCTGTGTTGCTAAAGAAACTGTGCCAACGTCTCCCACTCTGGTCAAAGTAGAAATAGCTTGTGTTGTTGGTGTAAAATAGGTTGAATCTACATCTGCAAGATGTGAATCATTCAAATTTGGGACATTGATTTGTCCCACATAATTAGGAAAAACGCCACCAAATCCACTTTGTCCATAGGTTGTTCCTATTGCTTGTGCTAACAACGGAAAATCTTTTGCACTAACTGATTGCCCCGCACACAGTATCCATCCTTTAGGAATTTCTGTGATATCTCCAGTCCATGGCATGATAGTGCCAATGATACAAGCTTTTGCGGTGCGGTGTTGTTGATAGAATCCCATATTAGACCTCTACTAACCACCAACCCAATGATGCATCAGGAATACCGCTTGGAGTGCCATCAACGTTAACTGATCCAGCAAAAATTAATCCAAGACCAGCATGAGGCGTTTGCACAATTAATTCTCCTCCATTATATCCCGTTAGTTGAGAAGCAAATGAAGCTCCCATAACGGCGGTGCCAGTATTTGTATCATCTCCTTGCACTCTTATAGACGTTGGCGCTCTTACGATAACGGATAAATTAAATGTCAACCCCCCTCTAATATCAAGGAATCTAATCATATCACCAGTCGCAGGCGAAGCGGGCAACTTAATAAGCATATTAGCGGTTGGTCCGATAAAGTAATTTACATTTGATTGTGCGGTTACGACATCGGTTGCAGCGTATACCCACGTTCTGCCTCCAGATGGAGTAAAGTAATTATTGATACCGCCCATATCAATTGATCCAGTGTTATTAACACGGAAGTGATTGAATACTGTAAGTTGGACAGTGCCGTTTAATTGTGCACCACTCACGTGTGAGGGGGGGACAGTCGCCGCAAAGGTGCCTGCTTGAGTTACCTTATAAGTAATACCACCCGCGTTGATAATGTCTCCTAGCACCGCGCTAGCGCCTCCTACCCATGGAGTGCCGCGTGTTATTTGGAAGTCACCACCATTAAGTCTTAAATCACTCTCAAAAACACTCGTGCCTGATGTAGCAGTTGATTTAATTACTCCAGCAACTGTAAGATCACCAGAAGAATTAATAAGTTGTAATTTATTGGTAGTGCCATCTGATCCAAAGATTTTTAAATCGCCTCCATTAATAATGGTATTGCCATTTGCACTATCAATTTGGAATTTAGTCAATGGTGTGCTGGCGCCATCCGTAATTTTAAATACTTGTGCAGCTGCAGCTGGTAATCCAGTAGTTGTGCCGTTAAGAATAATACTATTATTAACGTTTAGTGTGCCATCAATAATGGTATTGCCAGTTAATGCACTGATTGTAACTTTACCAGTTAAAGCAGTGGGGGTTGAGTTGGCACCGTCTCCAACAGCGAGACTTCCTAAAATTGTTGTGTTGCCTGTAGTTGATTCAATTTTTGCTTTTATTACAGCAGGAGTGCCACCATCATTAATAATTAATGACTGTATATCAGTATCGACAAATCCAGAAACAGCAACGATTTCTCCATCACTTAAAATAAGATAATCATTAGTAGTTACAGCGCCAGTAAAATCAGAAACAGTAACAGACGTAGCAGCGGCAGTAATTCCGCCAGCATTTGTAATCCAACTAGCGTCATCAAATTTTTGCAATTTAACAATTACGCCGTTATCTGGGTGATCAATCTTTTGTGTAGTGTTAAGTTGTGCTCGTTGTACTTTAATTCTAAACCCAAGCGGATCATTAACATTGTTGAGATTTGTAAGCTCTGTAATTTTAACAATTTCGCTATTTGCTTGGTTTGGCAGATATGTATACCCAGTTGGTGCTGGTGTTGGAGTAATACTTCTATCAATTAATAAGAAATCACCAATACCAAAATCTGTAGCAGTTGATGCTTCTTTTAAATATAAGAAAAATTCACCAATTGTAGATCCTGGCACAGCAAACGAGGATCCTCCCCAATAAGCATTACCCTGAGTATCAATGGTCTTATTTACTACGATAGTTTTTAACAGGTCAATATTTCTATACGAAACATCGCCAGCAGAATGTGTAGTAGCAGGAATACTAAATCTGCCTCTAACAATATTAATCGTGCTGGCATTTAAACCGCCATTAAGATTAATATTGCCATTTACCGTGGCAGATCCACCCACTCGCAAACTATTACGAATATCAGTTAATCCCGCTTCAGATCCAATCTTAAGTTGTCCAGCGTTATTACCAAAATTAATAATAGATGCCCCACCACTATCAAACAAATTAAGAGTTTGGACTTGAGTAAATAATCTTACTGTATTAGATGATCCTGTGGGATATCCCGTGCCAATTTCTAGGTTACCATCACATTTTGTTTGATGTGTTCTAATTCGGGTGCTACTAGATAAATTAGCGAATGCTCCTCCAAGAGTAATGTTTGAAATATTTGTGCCAACATTAGGCACTGTGCCAATATTTACCGTAGAATTAGTCGCTAACGTATGAATATTAAGTTGACTAACTCCGTTATGCGTAGTGCCAATACTAACTGAGTGAGTTGGGGTGGCGGACGCAGTAATAGTTCCTGTTGTAGACCCAGAAGCGTTTACATATGTAGTAGATCCTGGAGTTTCTACAATATAGAATTGATTTGTTTTGTTGGTTGCCCACGTGGTATATGCTGCATCATCACTAACAACATACTCGCTGTATCCTGGTGGCACTGGAAGAGGAGCAACATAATAAAACTTAGGATTTCCACTAGTATCATTAGAAACAATACCATTCAATAAGGTGCCACCAGTTGAGATAGTAAATCTTACTGGGGTATCTGGAATCAATCCATGCCCAGTCCAGTTTACAGTAGCTGGAGTGCCTGCAGTGATAGTTACTGTTACCGCAGTATTTGTTACTGAGTTACCAATGTTAATTGTGCGTGTTTTACTACCAATATTAATTGTGCCTACAGTATCTCCAGTTAATAGATTAAATGAAGTATTAAGTGTATCGAGTTGATTACCACCAATTTTTACATTTTTTTCAACAAGTAAATTACCTTGTTGACCGCCAATTCTAGTATTACCATCAACAACAAAATGCTCATATTTACCAATACCAGTTTGCCTGACGTTAATTCCTATTCTTCCTTTTTTAACGCCAAGTGCTTCTCCTTGTTGATCTAGCTCCGAAATTGTATCAATGCGTAATGCTGCCCAATTAGAGGGAGTGCTACTATCACCACCAATCAACACGGCATGTTCGATGCCTGGATCAGTTAAACGTAATCCAACTCTGTCTACGGGATTTGGTTGAGCTGCATATTGCGTGCTGGTTGGTCTTCTACCACTTACAAATAATGTGCCTACAAGATCTAAGTTTGCTCTTGGTTTAATATTATCTTCTGAAATTTCATCAATGTATGAATTTGATGCTTGAGTATGCGCGGCACGAGCAATGGTATTAATACCCATTCTATAGTCACCAATACTATCGGTTTTTGTGCGAATAGTTTCAGATCCAACAACACCAACTTCTTTCCATTTAGAATTAGCGATAGAAATTTGAAGAGTTGGCTCAGTTGTAATTGTAAATATATTAGTGATTGCAATAGGATTATTTACTGCAAGATAAACAAAATTAGCATTTGGATTAAATGTAAATGGAGATAGATTCAATACAGTCCAGATACCATTGACGTTTGGGTTGCTAACTCCCGTAATTCTAAGTTGAGAGTTAACTGTAACTGGACTACTCAATGTTGCGTTTGTTTTTATGCCTCCCCAAGTAACTTTAATTACGTTGGTGTCTGTGCCTTGAATGCTAGCAAATTCAGCAGCAGTCCCACCAGAAGTAATCGTGGTAAATTCATTAAAATCATTTGCATAAATCCAACCCAAAGATCCACTATAAGTAACTTTAGTGCCTTTGAATAAAATATCTCCAGAGAGCACACCTCTACCACCAAAATTAATATTTTGGTCTGATCCATATACTCCACCAGGCCATGTATTTGATGTATGATTTCTCATCGAATACTGTTGCTTGGTGGCACCGCCTCTAGTATTAAACTGAAGCGCACCAGTCCTAACAATATTTCTACCAATAACAATATCGCCTGCTTTATCTCTATTCAACTCCCCATCATCAAGCGGAGCAACATTTCTTAGAGATGTAATGATAGTTAAAGCAAATACATCAGTAAAATCAGTGCCACTCTTAGTCGGAGCAACATTAACTACAATAGGAGATAAGAATGTGTTTGCCTGACCAAATAGAGCTTTAAAGGTTGTAATATCGTTGAATGTTACTGGTTGATCAAATGTAGTCACAAGACTACTAAGATCGCCCGCCTCATCTTCAGACGATTCTAAAGTTGCTGCTTCTAAGAATTTTTCTTCACCAGTAATAGCATTGATTTTTCTATTGCCAATGTAAAGATCACCATTAGAGTTTAACCCTGTGTAAAATACAATACCAGCATCTTGTTTCTTAGCTTGAGCATAAAAATCTTGGGTATCTGTTAAAACAACTTCTTGGCGCGAAGGGAATCCTGTTGAGTAATTACCTGGACCAAATCCCAAATATTCAAATGTGTGGTTACCAGATCGTGCAATTGACGGACGACGCAACTCAACATAAAGTCTTTGCTCTAGAGGGAATTCACTAATACCACCGATCTTAATTAGTCTGTCTTCAGATCCAGAGGTTGCGTTACCTTCTATTGCCTTAATTGATTCACTGCCACTAAATGTCTTGCCACCTGATCCAGGATCCGAAATAAAATCTAAAATAACTTCTTTTGTTAAACTACGTTTGTTGTCATTAACAGTAACTAAACCATGGACATAGTTATCTGCGGCTGAAGAAGTTGCTGCTGGATCAAGAATTGTACTATCACGAGTGCCATCATCTTTTACTTGGAAAAGTAATGGGTCGTTTTTATAATTTAATGGGTAAATTTTAGAAATTGGTTGACTAAACTTGAAGTTTCTAAAGTTATCATTTATACCAGCTCCAGTTGGGAATGGTCTTATATCTCCTCTTACACAAGATAGATAGTAAACGCCATCTTGTTGCCCAGGAATTCTTCTTTTAATTTCTTTAATGCCAAAGATGTAATAAGTATTAAGAAGATCAGGATCGTCAGTAACAGAATCTACAAAATATGATCCACCAACATCATCAGTAATTGTATCACCAGGAGTTATTGTATATACGTTAGATCCTTGATTGACATATAAATTATTTGATATTCTATCTCTTCCACCGTTTGGTTGCTCTGCTAATACTGCGGTAACTTGTGCTACTCCAGTGCCTTGACTAAACGTTGTTGCTGTTTGTCCATTGTAATCAATGTTGCCTAACGTAATATTTCTAAGAATGAGGAAATTTTTTGACGGAAACCATGCATGTACAGTAGCAGATCCAGAAGAAAATCCAGACCACGTAACTGCAGATCCAATAATAAATTGTCCATTCCCACCTTGAGGTGCAGCAACTTTTATACTTGTGAAAATTTCATTTTTTAAACCAACGTTAATAATAGTATGGTCAAATACTGTTAACTCAAGATTTGGAATTCCGTTTGTTATTACCGTTTTAGCAGATTGAATAGTAAAAGCAACTTTGCTATCCGTTTCTACTATTTTTGGATCATTATATGGATCGTATGCACTTGTAACTGGCGTAGGTAAAGCAGCTAATTGTGTGTTAGTTAGACCCAATCTTTCTGTTACTGAAGCACCATCATTGTTAACTGTTTTACTAAAGTTTGCGAGTGGTGTCACCCCAGTGTTTGCTGGTTTTAGTATAATTTTTTGTGGTCTTAATTTTCTCTTATCATCAGTACGAATTTTAATAACAAATCCATTTAGCGGATCTCTTACAGTTGATTTATAAGAAGGAACGACATAACGGAATCTATAAATTCTATCATCTTTATCTCTGGTATCCTCTATACGCACAAAATAAGAATCTGTGGTCCTTAATTTACCTGTGATATCAGCATAATCAGGATCTTTTAATCTTCTTAAAATATTAGTAGTATTGGTTGGATCTGCAACCGTTTGCAAATACCAATTACCAGAAGTGCCAACTGTCGTATCAAATTTAACTGGACTTCTTTTTTTATTTGCATAAACATAAAAATATTTAATTATGCCACTTGCTTGGAATGTAATTGGATTGGTGCCAGCGATAGCATCTGCTGCTTCATTATGAATAGTAAAAGTTTTATTAGAAACATATCTGACCCAATATTCTCTATTGATAGGGAGTTTCCCGTTTGCTGGATTGAATACCGCTTGCCAAGATGATGACAATGTTGGCAATTCAGATCCACTGATATCATTAGCTACACGGAAAAATACTTTTTGTATTGTTGGGGTGCCGCTCTTAGGCAAATCAAAATTGTGAGCAACGGTTGTCTCTAATATACCAGGACCTCCACTTACTGGTTGGAAGACTTTATACTTATGAGCATCATATTTAGTATCTAAAACATAGGAATAAAGATCTATTACTACATTTGGATCTACAGAATCCGTTTCTGGAGAATAGATGTAAATACCTGCTGAAGCATTTTCTGGACTAGTTGCAAGCATTAATTTTTGTTGATCTGATCCACCAAAAATTGGTATTTGATTCCCCAATGGATCAGTTGTAAAAGGCCAAGTTGAATAATCTGCAGGGAAAGTTTTTCTGCCAGGAGCAATTACATAATAAAGGGTATTGGTATCAAATCCTTTAGGCAATCTAACAACACGTTTGTCTACGTTAGCATTTAAAGGACGAGGCACAAGTCTAACGGGAGTGCCAGTTTCCAAATCATGTGGGTTGGATGGACTTGCAGGAGTTCCCGCTGGTGTAAATTCTGTTAACGTAAACAGTGTTGATCTTTGCGACAACACTGCAGTATTTGCTACGGGAGTATTTCTTGCCACACTGCCAATACCAGTGTTAATAATAGTTGAGATAATCTCATTAAATGTGTTTATAGTTACTGCAATGCTATTGCACTCTGGATATACTGTATCTTGGGTAATGCCATAATTTGCGTATGGAGTGTTATAGGTTGCCCAAACACCAGATTGCAATTCAAATTTTAGGACAGCATTAGTTGCGCTAGCAGTAGCGTTAACAGTAAGAGTCCTTGTAGCATTACCCAATTCAATTTGAGATGTGCCAATTAATTGTTTAACAAAAGTATTTGGTGGAATTAATGTGCTTGGTGTAATTGGTAGGTTGTTACTATCTACCGCCGAGAAACTAGTAACTCTCATGCCAACAACAATACCTAAATTATTGCCAACTGTTACAATTGCCGACCCATTGGTAGTAGTGACATTTTGCCTGGTATAATCCCAGTTACGCATTGCAGCAATTGCAAGATTTCTTGCATAAGCAAATGCTTCTAAGGTTTCTGTTTTTTCTCCATTAATATAATCTAAAATATATCCATCTTGTTTGCCATCAGTTGTGTCTTGACTTAATTGCACGGCAGTATAATATGACTCTGCCGCTTGAATTGTATTAATATTACCACCTAATCTTAGGTCAGCAATCCATGCCTCCAAAACAAATCCTACATCTCGTTGACACTTACTAACTGATCCAGGAGCTGCTTGAAGATATGGAAGATTTAAAAGCGCTGGATATTTCTCAGTAATAAACCCAAACGTTTCTTTAGCAATAAACTCTTTATTGGCGTCAATTTGATTAGCAGCATCTTGTGCCAAATGATCTACATTTAATCCCTGGGGATTTAGTGTATCTAGAGCACAAGACCATCTCTTGAATCCAGTGGGAGTAATTTCTGCAGATTTAAGTTGAGGTCCACTCTCATTAATAGTTGTATCTGGATCTAACTGGACATATAATCTTTCTTTTGATGATGCGCCAATTCTAAACCCACCCACACTGGTTGCTGGTTTTTTTCCTGGGTCATTAAGATCGTCGGCACCAAGATATACTTTGGTATCATTAGTTTGATCATTACTTAATTTGATATCAACAGTATACCATTGTAATTTCTTTTCGGTAGATGAGCTAACAATTCTGGGCGGAATAATATGTGTTAAATATCCGCCTTTATCTTGGTTGAAAGCAAATCCTTTGTGACCAATTGCATGTAGAGACGTATTACCAAAGTTAGAGTTAGAGTTGGTGATTGACATATCACCACCAGACTCCATAAGGAAGTGGTCAGCAAATCCTACAGCAAAGATAGAAACGCACTGAATAAACGAATCTTCTGACGCTCTAACGTGGAAGTTTCTCCAATCATCTTTCCAATATGCATCACCTTTGGTATGATAAACTGTTGTGCCAAAAGCATCAGTTAATGATGCTTGATTCCAAGTGTTTGTAAATTCATCATAACGAATGAATGCACGGTCATCTTTCTGCAGTGAAACACCCGTATACTGGGCGATAACCATCGATTTGAAACCAGTTGCTCTGCTACCATCCGCCCAAATACCACAAATACCCCACGTAGATCTAATTGAAACGTTGAAAACATATGGAGAGGCAGATTCTACTGAGTCAAGTTCTGCTTGGACACCAGCGTTTGGACTTACTGCTTTGGGTGACGTTGATCCCGTGTAAGTATTGCCACTAACTAATCCTAATCCAGTAGCAGTTGCTGGGAGTATGTAATTAAATTCTTTTGGATCAATAGAATTAATGTTGTTTACGCGGAATGATCCATTAAGAGCATCATTTAATCCATTATTTGCGATAACAACAAACTGTCCTTGGAAAAATCCATGATTAACTTTTGTCCTTACAGTAACAGTAAGCGTTCCTGGAGGACTTGAATTAACGGGAGTAATAGATTCAATTTGAATACCGTCTTGTAGAGGACCTACAATTCTATTTTCCTGTGCTCTTTGTGTAAATTGACCCGCACCAAACCCATCGCTACCTGCGATTGTTGGTTGATATTGACTAAATGCTTTTGCAATTTTTCTGTATAAAAGACTCAGATCATTTTTATCAGCAAATACAAAGTTTGTAATTTTGTGGTGAGAAAATTCTGGTCTTAAAGTTTGTGTAGAATTTGGTTGAAAATATACCTCACCAGATCCACTACTATTACTATATAATGGGCTACCCGTCGCTGCATCACCATCCATAATGGTGAATTGCCAGAAGTAGCATCCCCCCGTTACATTAAACATCGATGTGCGAGGGACATCTTTGTCTGCAGGATCTGGGACATATAGAGGGCGTACTTGTGTCCTACGAAGGTCCATACCAACGAGTGAAGTGCCACGAGGAATAGTAGCACCTCCATTTACAGAATTAAACTTATAAAGAACATTGTTTGGATTAGAAAGATCTAGTATTGAAGTATCTGTCCAAACATTATTTGCTTGGTCAAAACCAAACGGATTAATTGTTAGTGCGGTAGGGTCTCCTGGTCTATTATCAACATAGTGATTACCAGGAGACAGCATGATCGTAAACTGGTCAAAACGATCATTTTCTGCATCAGGTACATAAGAAAATCTTGCTACTTCCAAAAACGCCCTTTGAATTGTAAGAAAAGGTCTGATTGGTGTATTTCCTCTATTATCTAAAGCATCCGAGGCATTGAAATCATCTGGTGAAACATATAGATATCTACCAGTTTTACTAGAGATAAGATTATCCAGTTTAGTTAATGGCATATTCCTCAGTTATCCGCGATATGGAGATTTCTTCTGAGTTATTTATACAAAAAAACCCCAGGCATCCCCGAGGTTTTTGCGTCTCCCTTCACACGGAAGCCTAATGTCAGACTTGAACTGACGACCGCTCGCTTACAAGGCGAGTGCTCTACCACTGAGCTAATCAGGCATTATTCGTCTTGTGGAAGTAAATCTGGATTTTCAACTTCAACGTCAAACAGTAGAGGGTGCGCTTTTTCCGTTATTAAATAATTTGAAAATCTATATAAATCCTCATCATCAAAGTCATGGTGTTGAAGTGCTTCTAATTGTACTGAGGGGTGATCTTGTATAATCTGAGGTAATTCGTCAAACGTATATGGAACACCTTGAATGAAATACATTCTCACAACCTGCCCCATATAAAAGCAATATGCTTGAGAGAGTGTGTATTTCATAACATTCCCACTACATAGTATTTAGTGGAAAATAGGAGCAGGGAGACTTGAACTCCCACGGGCAATGCCCAACAGATTTTAAGTCTGGTGTGTCTACCGATTCCACCATGCTCCCAAAAAACTATCGAGAGATAACGATATCTGTCTTTAGTAGTTTTTTACATTTATCAATCAACTCAACGAACTCGTTAATTGTAGCACATTTAAATGAAACGGGTGCCCCCTCAACAGTATAAACTGTTACTTTCTTTAAGTAAAGATTTGCATAGATTTTGGGAATAATAGTGTTTTCAAATATATTCATGATATTTAAGAAACATATATCCAATGTCATCGCCCGTTTCAGCTGATCCCCATTCCATATATTCTTGACACAAAGCGATGATGTCTTCATCCCGCCCCTCTTTATCAAGAATGTCAAATCGGCGCTCAACGTGAGCTAAAATTTCGTCAATGACCTCTTCAACATTTGGATCATCTTGGTAAGAGACGCTGCCGTCATCACCGTAATCAACACAATCAATCATAAGTGCCTTGCAGATGAGAATATTATAGCAGGAGAGGAGCATGGCGTCAACCCCATGCCGAAAATTAATTAAGCGCGATGGCGCCTGCAGTCAGTTTTATGTTACCACCGCCCTTGACATCGAGACTAGAAAACGACATAGTGCCAGCAGCAGCTTTAACGTCAAAAGTGCCAGCAGCCTTCATTGATAACCCAGAAGGCTCAGCTTTATAAAAAGTTGCAGATGATCCCGACGCGCCCGCACCTAATTCAGCAGAAGTAGCACCAGTCATTTTTGCACTACCAGTTGCGCTAACAGTAACATCTTTTTTTGATGTAATTTTAATATCTGTTACGCTATCTGTGCCTCCTTTTGGTAACTTTGCCCCAGCAGATATATTAATACTATTAGCTAAAGAAGAAATGCCGACGTTACCTGTTCCTAATGCTTCGAAATTCATATCTCCATTAAAACCCGTAACGGAGATGGCAGGAAATCCTGGAGCCATTGGGGGCGAAAATTGATTTGAGATAATTGATAACGCTGACTTCTGTGTTATTGCCCACGCAGAGGGAATTGATATTCCAGCTGGAAGAGGATTGTTTTGCGCTTGAATACGCATTTTTTGCCCTGCTTGAATATCTAAATTACCAGAAGCATTAATTGCAAAATCACCTGGAGCATTTATTGATTGAATACCAGCTGCTGATGTGACATATTGAAAGTTTCCAGCTCCAGAAATTTGTTTTGTTGATGTTGTAGCAGTTTGCTCAATAGATGCAGAATTGTTTGTAAATTTACCTGCTTTAATTATTACCTCACCACCACCGCCTACGGGAGGTCCCCCTGCAGCTTTAGATATTTCAGAAGCGGTTGCAATGCTGGGATTAAATGCAGCAAGAAGAGAAACTGTCTTGTTTGCAGACATAGTAATGGTTTCTGTTGCTGACATAGTAATATTTTTACCAAGGAAAGCAATATTGCCATTTTCACAGGTAATATTTAATCCACCATTATCTACATTAATAGAAAATGCTGGGTAACTTGCTTCTCTTTGCTTTCCAGATTTTGAGTTACTCCCAGAAGCATCTTCTTGGTGTTTTCCACTTTTATTTACATGAATAGCAAGTTGTTGACCAACCTCAAGTCTAGTAGCAGACTGAGATATTAATGTTAATGATCCAGCGGTAAGATCTTTATCTGGGTTTGCTTTTGCATTAAAAGTAATGCTACCTTTCTCGTCTATTCCAAAAAAACTACCAGATGACGTTTGCAAACTATAAGAAGTTTGCCCCGTTTGTGGGTTTAACGCTTTAATTTCAGTAATATTATTTGTTACAGAGGACCATGCATCTTCATAATAATGAAAAGCATACGTGCATTTAGGATCCACTAATACAGGAGTAGTGTATGCTTTAATTATGTCTTCTGACTTAAACGAGGTTTTAAATGCATCCGCGTAATCGAATCCTGCTACAGGCAAAGATCCAGTAAAAACAAGCGGCACGTCGCCGTAAAACGTTTTAGATGTAGTCATTATGGGCAGTCAATATATTTTCCTTCTGGCGTGATCGAGACACTTTCAGATATCTTAGCATTTTCTTCTCTAGGAATGCAAATAATATTTGGTAACACAATAGCGCCCGCACCAGTATCAGCCACTATTCTAACAGTTGGATATTCAGTATATGTTTTTGACAGATCTTTAACAATCACGTCTATAATCAGTCCATTTGAAGCGGAAGCAGTTGCAATATTAGGGTCATCATTTATATATACAACGATATTACCACTATACCCCAATCCAGGACTAATAATTGTAAATCCTCTTATAACACAATTAAGGGTGTTACTAGGAGGATTAGCAACATATCCTCGTCCTGGTCTGATAACTTTGATTTGTGTGATATATCCATCGGCGTCTAAGATTGCTTCTGCAGAAGCTCCGCCCCCAGATCCACCTGCTTGCACATAAATGTTTGGTGCTACAGAAAATTTGTCACCAATACTACAAATTGGTATATTTAGTATTTGCCCCGTAGATGAAACTATTGGATCACATGCTACTGGATATTTTGGTATTATCTTTGGAATATCGGGTGCTACAGGAGGTGTTGTTTTATCCGCTTCAATAACAAATTGAGTTGAAGCAGGAGCACTAGTAAGTGCAAACAACACTACTTCATCACTCTCAATTGATGTATCTGCTGCTATTCCAACAAAAACTTCAGCTTTGTTAGAATTAATAAAAAACGACCCAGTTAAATTCCCACCAACAATATCAGATGAGGTAATATTTGGACCAAACATTAAATAATTGCCTGGTGTGTTATCTGGCACATTTGTTGTTGTGATTGTTAATTTTACAATTTCTCCTTCTTTTACAACTAATTTATCTGCAACCACTTTATAAACTTGCGGTAAAATTGTTGGTGATGTTACAGAAGCACTAGTGAAAACATACGAAGTTATTGCGGTCAAAAGTGCAAATCCAGATCCATCTGGAGATCCTGCAGTGGTGGTATAAACAAATCCTTTTTTAAACGAAACAGGCACAATTGCACTGAGGATAAAGATACTGTCAGAATTATAAGAAAATCCCGTTGGAATGGCAGGATCTACTGGTGTTACTGGATTATCTTCAACAGTTAAAGTTGCAATATCAGTAAACTCAGATGCTGGCGTTGTGCCAGTGCCAGTAATTGTGCACCTAAACACTTTATTTGTGTCTGTCAAAACTGTCGCTGCAGTATTAAAAACACTACTATTTCCTGTGCCAGCAGGAACATCATTAAACGTAGCTCCATTATCGGTCGAAACTTCCCAAAGGTAAGCAATGGGACTCCCATCTGAAGAGGTAGCAGCTGTAGAAAATGTAGCAATCTCCCCAACAGTTACAATGGCATCTTCTGGATCAATTAAAATATTTAATGTAACTACTTCGGTTTCTGGTGTCACTGCATCTGGTGTATCAGAGTCTGGTGGTGTAACAGGTGGAGTTTCTGGAGGAATAAAACTACCACCACTGATGAGAATATTAGGTTTTTTGGGAGATGAATATTTTTGGGATTCTTTACAATTTAATGGGAAAGAAGGACCTTTAGATAATTTTTTTAATAATTCATCCAGGAAATCCTCCTCATCTGTTTCTTCGTCTTCAGCACCCTCGTTGCAATCTTTAATAATTTTTTTGCACCTTTCAGGTAATCCACTACAAGAAATACCTAAAGCTTGAAATACCGTATTAATAGCACCACCAATAACATTAAGAGGCTCAACGATTGCCCCCAAAATTTCTTGCAATGGTCCCATGATTTCTTCTATAATCTCAGAGATGAATTGTTGCACTTGAGAGATAATACTATTAACCGCCCCAGTAATCGCGCAGACAGCAGAAGAAAGAGTTTTCACTAACATATCCATTATAAGTTTAGTTAAAAATTCAGCTATTTTGTCATAAAGATCAGCAATACTACACCCAATTTTTTTTAGATTTTTTTCAAGAAACTCTTGAATTTTGTCAAGGATTTTTTCTTTGCCAGCGGGATTGTATGGTGGTTTTTTGCTTTTTCTAACTTTATCTGATATTAACCCAAGTAAAAATTCAACAATTTTTTGCACACCCAACTGTAATAATGCATATAGTTGTCCTGTTGCCCACGACATTCCTTGCGACACCACAGCAAGAATTTTGTTTATATATCCCGTAGCAATATCTAGATAATTGCTAGCAAGACCAGTTGCTTTGCTGTATACTTCATTTCCTATGTTTCCCCCAGTTGTAGAAATCATCTCAAATAATTCTGACAAAATGATTTCCAACTTGGTTGCCATTTGACCATTTGGGCATTCAGCTTGAGAAATTACAATACATGATGATTTTCCTGGGACCGTTGGACTATCGATACACCCCAGAGCATTAGTAATAAGTGAGCTTGCGCCTGGGGCGCCTGGTTGCCCAGAATTAGGAATAACAGCAGTAGACGGCACATTGCCTGGAGTTGTTGCCTGCTGTAAATCTGCTGATGTAGCAGAATTCATTACATATGGATTTCTTTTTTGATCGGGGAATACTTTAAAAGCTGCACACCCCTCTCCCTTTGGATTTGGATCTACAAAACTTTTAGGATCTGCTGTAGGATTTTTTGAGTTAGCAACCGACCCAACAGATCCTAAGATAAATGGTTGTTGTGCATTATCAGAATCCATAAAGAATCCAATAACCCAATCTCCTCTTTTAAGATTAGTTGTTGTGCCTCCTGTTTGACTGTAAGGCGCTGTAGTTGGTGCAACTGCAAATGCCCATGGCAAATCATTTGTGGATTGTTGCTCACATGACTGAAGATGATGCCCTACAATTCTTACTTTATATCGATTAGAATTTTTACTCTTAGCATCAGTTGCCTCAACCTGTCCAACCCACCAAAGGAATCCATCTCTACCAACAGCATTTACAAACTCATTTCTTAATTCAAACATAATCAGACATCATAAAGTTTACATTCAGATGCGCTTGGATTTCCATCGCAGAATAATTCCAAATCAGATGGATCGTGGTCGCTATCGGGATGTCTTTCTTGATATTTGATAAGCGCTTCCACTTCTTCTTCGTAATGTCTACGACTTTGTGAGTTAGTCAAAGGATCATTTAATTTTTTAATATTTTCATCAATATGTTTTTGAATGTTTTCCATCACTTAACCTTACTAGGTACTTCTTTTCTTCCGTAAGAATCTCTTATGAGCGTAATTGTATTGCTTCCTGTTAGTGGTTGAGATCCTTTTACGACAAAATTATAACTGATGTCTTTTATCAAATAAAATCCACTGTGCTCATCATCCCATGGTTTTTCTTCTCTTAAAGAAGTGTTTGTCATATTAGGAATTTTTATATTTAATTTATCGCCTGCTCTTATATTAAGATTCGGAGGAACAATAATATTTAGCGTTTGATTAGCAGCAATTGTGTATCTTGCGTTTGCTTGAGCTAAATGATATTTATATCGATCGGGGTGCTCTGCATTAGTAATACCAGGCTCTATGCCATCATGAAACAACTCGTGATTAATCATTTGAGACATAACTCTAGTAGGTGTTCTAGACAGCTCTTTCTGCCCTTTTGGCACTTTATCTGCAGATCCTAAATGCGCCATTTGATCATACGTATCTTGCACACTATAGACATATTCAGAATAATCCATACTGTTTATATCAAAAAAGATGCAAAGAGTTGAATATGTGCCCCTTCTCATTTGTTTCATAATATCAATTTCATTTGTAAAATTATACTGAATAATTTTAAAAGGATTTTCTGCATCAGACGAAGAAACATTTGATAACGCATATGTATATGTTATTGTTGGGGGTTTGCCTCCAAAATTTCCGTCAACATCACACAATGCATCGACAGATTTAAAAACATAACCATCATAAGTTTCAAAAAACAAATATCCTGCCGTGCCAGCTAACTTTTTAGTAGTAGAATTAATTTTTAAGTCAGATCCAGAAGAAGAGGGAGAAGTAACACCACCGCCAGGTTTTGCTTTTATTGATCCAGACGCAGATTGAGAGACACTACATCTAGCAAGGTGTGCTATAAAATCAAATGGTCGCTTAAGAGTTGGTAAATATTTTTGAGGAAATTTTGCTTTCTCTGTTGTTACTTTTTTGTTGCTTTTTAAAATATTTTTTACAATATCTTTTACCATTTCATCAGACGATCCTTTTAATACTTTACCAATTCTAACACCTTCATTAACTAGTCCTTCAAAACTAATTAATTCTAATGTATAAACCTGTATTTTTCCATTGGTTGATCTACCACCAATAGAATAAACAGTCATATCAAATGTGTAAAATTTATATTTTTTTCCGCTCGACGGTGTTTTTACTTTAATGGAAATTCTTTCTCTGCCTTGTATTGGTAAATTACCCATCATATTTTGCTCATTATCTGCAATTACAATACGTCCCTGCATATATGGAGAGTTAATACTTTCCGTAATATAAAACTCCATTACCATCTCACTGATATCATAGATATTATTTGATATTGAAGTAATTTTTACAGAATCTACAACGTATTGTAGTGCATTAGTCAATTTAGAATCGTCGGACATTGTTATTAAGCACGTATTAGAATGAGTGGATTAAGGAGATGTGGCGTTGATGCTGTAGCAACCGCTGGTGCCGCTGCTGGCGTAACCCCGCCCTGTGCAGAGTTTGATCTAGCGAGTTGTGTGCTTGGCACAACAGGCACAATCGCCGTTTTTGGAGGTGGTGTTGCACTCCTTCCTCCATTCATTCCACCACCCGCAGGGGGTGGTTTAACAGTAGGTTTGGTGTTAGGAGGAGTGGCAGGCGGTGCTGCTGGAGCAGGCATTGAGGCAGCATCTGGAGCTGAGATCTTGGTGGCAAAGTCTTTTATTTTCGAAACAATATCGTCAATATCTGATATTTGTGCAAATGGATTGTTTATGCTTTTACCTAAGTTTTCTGCTGTTTGACTATCCGCATTTGATGAAGGATTACTTTCATCCACTCCGTCGCCTGGAGACGGCGTACCAGTAAAAGGAGCCATATAACTATATCTAGACAAAGGTTCTATGAGTGATCTCCCCATACGACCAGTATCTTCAGGATTTGTTCCTGTTTCCCAGTGAAGGTGTGGTCCAGTAGATACTCCCGTGCTTCCTATTTGCCCCAAGATTTTTCCTTTTTTAAACTCTGTGCCAGCAGCAGTATTTTTACCAAAAGCACTTAGGTGAGCATACATATGCCCCAAACCAGTATCTTTTTCCACCCAATGTATCTGTTTTCCATATGACCTGCTGCCTTCATCTCTGCGATCTAGTACTTTACCATCTTTGAAAGCAAATAAATTAGTCCCCTGGGGAGCGCTAATATCCGTCCCCTGGTGCATTACCCTTCTGCCATATACAGGGTGCATCCTCATTCCTCTTTTATCACCGACCGAAATTCCACTTCTTGCTTTGATTGTAGAAATATTTTTTTCTGGTCCATACAATCCAGTGCCAAAATTTTTCCGTTGAGTTTCTGAAAGAGACGAAATAGGAGTAGTCACGGTAGTTGCAGTTGTCGATGTAGATGCAGTGCCATCTGGATTTAAGTTAGGATCTCCAGGACGCACAGCATTTCCATATGGATCGGTTAGTGTTCTTTTTTCAGTAACAATACCATGTTTTTCATAATTATAATATCCAATTGGCGGTTGATTGGTGACTACAACTTGACCAGTCTGTAAATTTCTATAAAATTTGCCAGCAGTACTAAGACCAACTTTTAATTCGCTTGGTCCTACTTCTCTAATAGATTTTGCGCCCGCCGCAGGATCAATAAAAAACACTCTACCCGTTTTATCATAATAATATTTGTCAGATAGTTGACCGCCCCAATCTACCATTTTAACACGTTTTACCCCAGCTTTATCTGTGCCAGTTGCTGCAGATATTACTTGATCTCCCCCTGGCAATATACCATTGTTATCAACTTTTTTATTTACAAAACCAACATTTTTTTGTAATTTAGATAGTGTCGTTGGCTCTGGTGGACTACCTGGTGGTGGATTATCGCTTGAGCTGTTAGGATCCCCGCCTTCCCCTGGTCCTGTTTCTGGTCCTGCTCCTGGACCTGATGGTGACGGGGTGGGGGTCGGTGATGTAGACTTCTTATCTACATTTACTCCTTGATCTGATAAACTTTTTTTCATCACTTCGGCAAAATATTTCTCTCCCTCTTTGCCAAATGTTTTCTTTCCAAAAGATCCTTTACCTAAGGATGTTGTGGTCAATGGATTAGAAATGCCAAAATCTCTTGATAGTCTAGAAATATCTTGTCTAATCATATCTCCAGCAATACCAGAATCGGTATGCTTCAACATTCTATCAGTAATCCCAAGAATAGCAGCGCCTACCGCTTTCATTGGCGTTGCTAACATTTCATCTGTGCTTCCTTGCCCAATAGCATCTTTCCCTACATTTCGATTTAATGGAATGACAGAAGATCCTGGTGGTAATACACCAGTTGTAGGATTATCATACACTCCACTGGGAATGACACCTCCCTCAGATAGTTTTTCTTGTGGCATCATTGATGCAGGGTCACTCAAATCTCTCGCCATTAATCCAGCATCTAATGCTACAGATGCTGCAGTGCCAAATCCAGGAACAGTAGATACTGCGCCAGACGCTATTTCAGTCAATCCACCACCCCAATCGCCACGCATCATTCTCTCAATGCCAAATCCAACGCCAGCAACTAATCCTATCAAAGGAATTTTTTTAAGTAATGCTTTGCCAACTCCTTTAGCAACCGCTTTAGTGCCTTGTTTTGCTGCTACTTTTCCTCCCGCCTTAAGACCTTCTTTTCCCGCCACTTTACCTAAAAATTTAGATCCAAACCCCTTTGCATTTTTTGCTAATCTACCTGCCGATCGTACTCCTCGTCTACCAGCAACTTTTAATTTTCTAGCAACTCTAGTTTTTTTAAGGTGACCACCAATATCTAAAACATTATCTGCTATATCTAAAGCACTAAGAAGTCCTCCTAGCGGTCCACCGCCACCTTGATCATCGTCATCGTCATCGCCCCCGCCATCATTTCCATTTCCTTTTTTCTTACCATCGGATGTAATAGGAGAAGACAAGTCAGAGGAATCTTCTATTTTCTCCGCTGCTTTTTCCATACGAGCATATTTTGCCTGCTCAAGCATGTCACGTTTAATCTCAGTTTGCTCTTGAAGCAAACTATTGATTGATGTTAAACTTCCCGCCATCATTTTATTGGCAGAATGCACCTTGCCCGTTAAGTTACTAATATTTGAAAGTTTTCCTACCATTACGGTAGTGTCTTTTAATAATAATCCAAATGCATTGGTAAGAAAATTTTTTAATTTTTTTGCTCCACTGCCGCCGCCACCACTTCCTCCAGATCCTCTACTTTTTGTTTCTGCTGCAGAATCTTTTTCTTTTGGTTGATTCCAAGAAAACCCTTTCGCCCAGTTGGATTTTTCTTTTTTTGATTTAAGTGGATTAAAATTATTTTTTAAAGACTTAGTAAATAACGATCCCTTCTTAACTTCAGTACCTTCTTTATTTGCTTTTTCTTTTTCGCCTTTTGCTTGTTCAGCAGAATCCCTAATTTTTGCGCCAATTGACTTAGCAATTCCAAAAAGTGATGGTCCTTCGCCAGCTGCAATAGGGGTTTCTAATCCTGCTGTCATATTTACTCTTTATTTGATATTTATTATCTATAATCCATCAATCTTGCCATAAAAAATGCTTGTCTTATGTCCACATCCGAATAACTAGAAGATCCTCCACTCGACGGAAATGGAGGAGCAGGAGGAGGATTTTGTACAGAAATAAGAGTAGTGCCCGAATCAACAGTATATTGTTGTGTAATATTCTGTGGCGTAAAACTACTAAATCCAGATGAAGAAGGATTAAGAAGTGCTTGTATTTCTGCATATCCTGATGATCCTGGTTTAACCTTTTTAGCAAGATCTGGAAAGTTTTTTGCCCACTGTTGCATTGGAGTAAGAGATTTGTCCTCCGCTGGAGTTGGCAGTGATTTTTTGGGTTTTGCTGAAACCATAGATACACCATTTCTCTTTGGTATTGATCTTGGTATTTGATTGCCTCTAATGTCTGCTAATCCACTACGTCCTTCTGCTCGTGCAGAAAGAATTAACTCTTGTCGTTTGTAGTCTTCGCCAAAGTTTCTTTTACGCAATCCAGCATTTTGACCATCTCTAAAACTCCTTAGTTCGCGTCCTTGTCGTTTTCTATCAATATTTCGAGGTCCAAATAATTTTTTTTGTAAAAATGCTAAAACTCCAGATACATTAGAGTTTTGCCCAACACTTCCTCCGCTTCGCATCTTGGTGGGGGGTTTATATACATGAAGACCACCACCCGCGTTAGACCCAGTAAGCACGCGATTTGTTGGAGGTACATTATTTCTGGAAGCAATTTGCGTCCATCTCTCTAACAATGCCTCTGGATCCCTTGTTAAACTATATGATCTATTTTCCAACGGGAATATTTTAAATCCTCCTGGCGATGTTTCTACCAATTCGTCACCATGCCCCTCTACCTCAGCTCCTGGAGTTAATTGACCTGGCACTGGATATCCAGATTCTGGACCAGATATAATACTAAATTTTGGTTTAGTTTGACCAGAAGCTGCGCTCGTTCCAGATTCTGCTTTTATAGGAAAATTCGGCACTTTTGCTGGACCTGGATTTGTTCTACCATAAGCAATAGATCCTTGACCAACGAACCACCCAAATACATGCCCATGTCTATCTACACGCCCAATTGCTCCTGGTTGTGGTCTGTAAGCAGAAGTAGCAGCAAAATCTGTTCTTCCGCCAACAAATTCAGCAGCACTTCTCTGTAAAGAAGGATTTGAAATACTTTTGGCACCTTCATCAACATATTTTGTGGCAGTAGCAATCCCCTTTCCTCTATGAGTTGCTACTGCGGCGATAGCACTTTCTCTATCCTTGACTGCTTTCCACTTATTTAAATCTGCACCATCATATGTAACTGGTTGAAATTGTCCTGGCGAAAGAAGAGCATCTTTAATAGTTTTAACACTATAAGCACCAGAAGCAACCCTATTGTATACTGCTTGAGCTACATCTGCTTCTCCCTGTGGCGTTATTCCTTCTAAAGATGCAGCAGCAGCAAGTGTCCAGAAATCAGCATCGCCGCCCTGTATTACTTTACCAGGACCAGGAGGACCAGGAGGACTACCACCACCATCGCCACCATCATCACCTCCGCCACTAAACAGAGATTTTAAATTTAAAACTTTAAAGACATTTTTAAAAATGTCTGTTATGTAATCCGCCGAATCCTGCATTGAAGAGACACTACCAAATATGGTAGAGTTAATCATAGATCGACTCATACCAAATATACTAGACATTGGCATAGCAAATGTAGCAAACATAGGTGCTAAAACTCCACCCATAGGACCAGATGATCGCAAAAATCCGCTCATATTTGCTAACATAATTCCACCACTAGCTTTGATTGGCATTTCCATTGCTGTTGCTAATGGTTGTGCTAATCCCAAATATTGACCGCCTTTCATTCCACCAACACCAAAAGCACTAGGTCCAGCAAAACGATTTGTTACTAATTCAGGACCAGCCTCACCCAACATAGCAGGCACAGCACCCATTGTAGTGCCACCAGCTGCAAGTTTGACTCTTCTTCTGCCAAACATCCTGCCAAATCTTTTTCTAGCATATCTTCGTTTTACTCCAGGTCTTCTCTTTGTTTTCTTTCCTTTTCCTTTAAGATGTTTTGCTATATCCAATGCATCATCAATTCCACCAAGAAGACCAAGAATATCCAATCCATTTTCGTCTGGTTGCGCTTCTTCATCAGATTCTTGAATATCGGCAGATTCGTCTTGCGTATTTTGAGAATCTTCTTCATCTGATTGCATTTCTAATGCACTTAATGCAGAAATAGATTCTTTAATCTTTTCAAGTAATTCTCCATTAATTACACTCTGATCTAAAACTGATTTCAGTAAATTATTCTGTGTAGTTAATCTATCGGATATTTTAGAAAATGCTTTAGATACATCCTTAAATCCTTTTGCAAGGATTTGTGGGACGCTTTTATCTTTGCCTTTATTTTTAGGATCATTTTCGCCATAATCAAATTGATCCGAAAATCTAGCACCACCAGAAGATTGTTTTGATGGCATTGATGATACAAATGCCCCGAAAGTAGTATCAAATGCTCTACCACCAAATTCATATCCTAGTGCTTTTTTAACAAAATATCCTTTTTGCTTTGCTTCTTCTGGCACTTCAGCACCAGCTGCTTCTGCTTGCTGTGCTCTTTCTTTTTCTTCTTTGGCATTTTCAAAAGCATTATTAATTTTTTTACCAATTAAAGATCCAAATGATAATATCGACACTCCAGTCCCAGCAGCAATCGGACCCCCAGTGCTACTACCAATAGAAGAAGATTCTAATCCACCAGCAGATTTTTTACCGCCTTTAAGAGAAGATTTAACCTTAGAAACTGATTTACCAACACCAAACTTAGACATGAAAGGTTTTTTTGGTGATGGAGGATCTGGTGGTGGTGGACCGCCAGGACTTGACCCTCCAGAAGGTGGTGATTTTTTCTTTTTCTTGGTTGTTTTGCCGCTACCTTTAGGTGCTCCCTTCTTTTTTGTTTTTTTTCCTGTTGCTTTAGGAGGATCTGATTTGCCTGTAGTATAACTACCTTCCCAAGGATCAGCTGGTTTTTGATACTCATCACGAGGAGGATTTATATCTTCCTTAATTGCTTCTAATACTTCTACCTTGTCTTCAATGATAGCAGCAACTTCTTCTTTTGTTTCTGCTTCTTTAATTTCTTTTCTTGTTTCGTCTAATTCTTTTAGTCTAGACTGTATAGCAGCCTCTTCAATTTTCTTATCTACTTCTTCGCGGAAAGGTTTCTCAAGGAACTCTTCTACCAACCACTTCTGGTATGCTTCAGCATTATATGCACCACCAGACTTATCCGTCTGATTTAGTTGAGGATACTTACCCCATTTTTTAAGGTTTTCAATTAACTTATCAGCATCAGCATCACCAAGTTTTACATAGGATGTGAAGTTTTCGCTCAACCCCTCTACTCGTCTACCAGTTAGATTACCTTTGAGACGCAACCAAGTTGCCTCGCCAACCTTATCAGCAGACCAATAAGGTTTTTGCGGGTCTAGTATTCCTTCTGGTGGTTGTGCGGGATTCATTTAGACTGTTGCGTTTTTAACTTCTTCAATATAATTACATAGCATAGTTATGTATGCTTCTCTCTCCCAAGGAATCAAATTATCAATTTCTGTCAAAGAAAATCTATGATGATATATTAAATTAAAGTTAGTTTGATAGAAATTCAACATGTTATCATGAAACAAGCTCACTCGAAAAAATTTGAAAGACCCTCAATTACATACGTAGATTCAACTCCAGTGGTTGGATTACTTAAAACAAAAGTATGTGATACTTTTGGCATAGTATTGAAAAACTTCTGAATTTCTTCAAACTGTTTACTAGTTAATGCGTCCAAATATTCTCTAATATCTTTTCTAGGCGTAGTTTTTGCTTCCCACACCTCTTCACCTTGATAAATTTGATCAACACAATCTACAATCACATCAAAAATTTCTTCTGTATTTTGATCTTTTTGAATAATTTGTGACGTAACAAATTGTTTAAATCCAGGATATTTCATGATTAATCCAGAGTCATCAGACAATTCAATTTTTTTATTGTGTCCCTCTGGTTTAAAAACAGTGACTTCATCAAGATTTAAAGTATATGGAAGTTGTGTCTCATTATCGTCCTTTGCAGTAAACACCATTTGTATCATTTCGCCAACTGCTTTTGATCTAATCTTAAGAAAAACATACTCAAGATCAAACATGGACATTTCTTCAACCTTTACTCCTCTAGTAAGAATACATGCTTTAATGACATCTGCAACTGCATCGCGAATTTGGTTATCATCTTCAGACTCAAGCGCAATCAGAAGCACTCTTTCTTCTTTAACAAGAAATGGACGATATTTAATTGTTTTACCCGTTGTTGGTAATTCCAACTCATATGTTGGCACGGGTGGCTTTGGTATAGACATAATTTACTCCAATTTATTGTGGTGTTTGGTGCACAGACCAACGGGTATAATAGAAATTTCCAGTAACCTTGACTATTTGAGAGGATCCATAAGACAGAGGAGAAGACTCTATTGAGTATGGATATGCATCATATAATTTATATGTTAATGCGGTGCGACCAATTGTGCTGGTCGCGTTTCTTTCTCCCTTTTTAATTTCGATGAAACTACACTTATAATCATTAAAATAATTTAATCTGGTAATGGTATTTGATGCTTTAGTCGCTGCTGTTGTGAGCTGATACTCACTTCGCAGTATTCCCTCTTCGTTTTCTGGATTATCAACAAATATTGTTTCCATCCAAGCTTGTAAAACTTTTAAGGGCATCATATTTGCATCACACATCCAAGTAAGTGAAATATCTTGATACATTCGTTGTGTTGGATAATTCCAAGCACCCTCTCCCAAATTTTTACCACTAGTATTTGCAACTTGTGCTTGGACTCCTGGAAGACTTGCTTCTTCGCAATACATTGTAAAAGCGGCTCCATTTTTACCATTACCCACAGTTTGATCATTCATATTAATGCCAGCTTGATTAATTTTAAAAGCAGGTTCTGAAGACGAAGGAAACACAAATTTAACCTCAAAATTATTGGTAAAGGACATGCCTCCACCTTTAGAAATTGTGGTTAAAAACCCAGTTAATGATCCGTGTTTGGGAGCGGTCATAGTCGATAAATAGTTTGGGAAGATGTATTTATATTTATGGCATATTCGGGATACTATAAACCAGTAAATCCGAAAAAATATCGAGGAAACGCATCCAACGTGATTTATCGATCATTGTGGGAAAGAAAATTCATGGTGTTTTGTGATCACAATGAAAGTATTCTTGAATGGGGGAGTGAAGAAATTGTAATTCCATATCGATCCCCCTTAGATAGCAAAATACATCGTTATTACGTTGATTTTTATATAAAGGTAAAAAATAAAGACGATCAAATTAAGAAATATCTTATTGAAATTAAACCAAAAAATCAAACTATTCCCCCACCAGCAACAAAAAAACAAACCAAATTATATAAAAATAAAGTATTAACTTTTCTCAAAAATAGAGCAAAATGGGAAGCTGCAAGTGACTGGTGTGAAGATAGACAAATGCAATTTTTAATTCTTACCGAAGATCACCTAGGAGTATAATCCATGGCAGGAAAGGGATTTAAAAAAGAAAAAGAAGTAAAAACAAGAAATTATAAAACATTATTTGAAAGAATTAAAGAATCTACTGGGGGCGAAGAAAAGACTTTCAATTGGTATCGTCAAGAGACCAAAAAAATGGCAATGTCTTATCGCAAAGAAAGAGAAAAATTTGTCAGAGAAGAAAAAAGAGATAGAGTAGAAGAGGAAGATAATCAAGACGAAAATCAAATTAGAAGATTTGCTAGATCAGGAAGAGTTTATCTATTTGAGTATAAAGCAAAAATGCGGTGGTTGCCTTATTATGACACATTTCCCTTAGTAATGGTAATTAAGGCAGAGAGAGATTACTTTATTGGTGCAAATTTACACTATTTACATCCGACAAAAAGACTTAGAGTAATTCAAAAGTTTATGGAAGACAAAATTGACATACCTCGTTGTTGCATTCATAAATATATAACAAGTCATGTAGAAGGATTTCTTTTGGATTTAGCAATTGATGAGTGGGAAACCGCCATCGCACTCCCTATAGAAAATTTTGTTACAGAAAGAAACAAGGTCACTTTCCCCTACAGAGCAAGCGATGTTTGGAAAGAAACAAATACAAAATTGACAGACAGATTAAAAGGTAGACGAATACTAAAAGGATATGGCAAACCAGAAGACATCGAGGACGTAACAGATGGCAATTAGGAGCGGGGATGGATACGGCGCCGCAAAAGGAATACCAGCAGGTAGTCGATTCGAGTATCCAGATGGGTTGACAACAACAGTCAGTGATTATGTTATGTTTAAGTTTTATAAGTATAAACCACCATTTGACAAAGAAAATCAATTTGCTGCGAGTGTAAGTGGCGCAGGTCCTGGTGCTTATTCATCATCTGGCGGATCTTCATTGACAACAACAGTACTACCATCTATTGATTTGTATATGCCCGAGGATGTATCATCAATGTATGGTGGTAGATGGACTACCAGAAACTTTAGCAATATGGCACAAGGATTAATGTCAACTGCTGGTCCATTGATGGCAGGGGCGCCCCAATCTACGATAGATAATTTTATAGCAGGGTTAAAACAACAGGGAGAAGCGGCGATGCAAGGAAGTATAGCCGCTGGTCTTGTTGCTGGTGCGATGAATAAGTCAAATTTGGCGCCAGGATTATCATTTGATGATGTTATGGGATCAACCGCTGGCAAAATTCAAAATCCCAATACAGAAAATTTATATCAAGGTCCTGATGTAAGAAATTTTACATTAAGTTTTAAAATGTCTCCCAGAAGTGAAGTTGAAAATAATAAATGTATTCAAATTTTAAGAACATTCAAATATGCCGTCTTACCAAAATATGATGAAGCAGGATCGCCAATTAAATCTTACGTAGGAATTCCTAATATTGTTGATGTCAGTTTTATGACTGGCGGGCAAAAAAATAAGTATGTGTCTCAATTTAAACCAGCAGCATTAACAAAAGTTGACATAAATTACACTCCAGACGGAGTATGGGCAGCTCATAGATATGGCGCACCAGTATCTTACTCGCTAAGATTAGACTTTACTGAATTAAAAATGCTTTTTGCAGAAGAACTTACTGGTGGGTCAATGGCAGGAAGCACAGCATCAGATTGGACATACTAACATGTATTTTTCTCTTTTACCAGACATTCAATACGACAATAAACCAGTAAAATATCCTTTTTCTGAGTCAGATTTTGTTATCGCAAAAAATTTCTTTCGTCGTTTTATACTGGCAGAGGAATTATTTGACTATGCTGTATTTTTTCAAAAATATACAATTACCGATGAAGATCGTTTAGATCTACTAGCAGATAAATTCTATAAAAGTCCTTTTTATGATTGGGTAATCATTTTAACAAATAATATGATAAATGGCGTTTTTGACTGGCCATTAAAAGAAGAAGAATTATACAAAATTATTGCAAGAGAATTCAATGGCAATGAGATTGCAATTCATCACTATGAGACAAAAGAAATTAAAAACTCAAGCGGGCAAATTGTTCTTAAAGAGGGATTGCACGTAGGTGCAGATTTTACATTTTCTTACACAAATTCATCGCAACTTAATATAATCATTAAATTGTCTGGAGCAAGTGTAATAACGCCAATTTCTAATTTAGATTACGTAAAAAAGAAGAATGAGGAAAAACGCGAAATTTTTATTTTAAAAAAGAATTACATAGAATCATTTGTTAACGAGTTTAGCAAATCTAACCTATATTCAAAATCATCAGATTATATTGAAACTAATTTGAAAAAAACGGGGATATAATTCTGCTCAACTTTTTTGACCAATTTTTTGGCGGAATTTTTTTTCCGCCTTTTTTGTAATTTAAAGTCAAATTTGGTTTGGGGTGCATAAAAAAAGGGGGATCTCTCCCCCATGTATCAATCTTCTTCCGCGAGACGAGCAAAGTAACTTAGAGCATCATCCTCTTCAACACCAGCAGCGACTGCGACTTTAGAGGAGACCACCTCACGGTGCACTACAGGGGCGGGAGCGGCGAAGTCTTCGTCCTCCTCCTCATCCATCACACGAGTCACTTGAGCGGCACGGGCGCCCGCTGGAGTCAAATTCAAGACGGTATTGAGACGCTCTTCCAACTCGGCATAAGTCTTGAAATTTTCTGGGGCAGTAAACTGCTGCAACGAATAGCACTGACGCCAAACTCTCTCCATTACAGACTCATCAGAGCTCAAAGCAGAAGAGGTAGCAAACTCAGACTTATCATAATTCCAGTAACCTTCAACGTTACGGATTTTTAGTTTGAAGTTGGCGCCTTCCCACAGATCAAAAGGATTCACGGGAGTTTCATCCTCAAACTCTGGACTGGTAGCAGCTTGGATTTTGTCAAAGATTTTCTTACCAAACTTGTAGAGAAATACTTTACCCTCATTCTCTGGGTTTGCTTTATCCTGCACCACATAGATGTTGGCGTAGTAAGACAGTTTACGTTTCTGCTTACGAGCAACCTCCTTATCAGAATCGCGACCGCTATTCCACAAACGACGATTCAATTCTGCAACAGGATCCTTACCGCCATTGGTAGTAAGAGAGTTTTCGATATACCAACCACCATCACCTTGAAAGGCGTGAGAATACAGTTTCACGAATGGCATATCTTCACCATCAGGCTCAGGAAGAAAACGAATAACAGCGAAACCATTACCAGCAGCATCAACAGATGGTTTCCAGAAGCGCGTATCGACATTGCTAGAAGATGATTCTTCCAACTTCTTAGCAAGATCAGCAAAAGAATTCTGGGATTTACGCTTAAGATCGGCAAAAGACATAGGATTACCTCGGATTAAATTAGATTTGGTTTTTGTGACGCCTGTCACTTAGTCATTTTAACATAGGCAGAGGTCGGCGTCAACCCTCTGCCTCTATCTCCTTCTCAAACTGGTCGAGCTTGGCAAGCATCTCTCGCATTAGCGAGAGCACGTCTTGTGTCTCCCACCAACCGTAGAGCATCTTAGCACCCTGCTCGATTTGCTCACACATATCAACTGCTCTGGGATCGTCTGAAAGCTTTAGGCGGGTGTAGAAGATCTGTTGTTTTTCGACTAGTGCTCTGACTGTATTAATATACTCTAACTGCTCTTCTTTGCCTCCGCTCATTGGACCAGCAAGGGTCATTTCCATCGCTTTCATTTGAAGGAATTCCATTTCCTTCGCTTCATTACGTACAATATCAGAATCAAAAAAGTCTGTCATAGTAATTGTAGTCTACCTCTAGTTGTTTTTTTAATAAAATTAAGTTGTTGTGCTTCGTATTTAAGTTTTTCTTTCAAAGGTTTCGAAATTAATTTACTTACGGATTCGATTTCAATGCTGTTAACTTCACAATAATGAATAATAGAATCAATATAATTCATATCACTATTGCTCGCAAGCTTCTCAACATCTTGTGAAAATTTTGCAGCTGTCATAAACCTATCTTCTAATAATTTATCTTTATCCTCCATGGATCTCCTGATAGAGTGAGCGTAGTTCGATAAAGCGATCCAGATAATACTTTTCTGGTTTCTTAATAACAACTTGCGTGTCTCCGTCTTCACATGCGACAATAGTTACAAGTTGTTTCATGCGTGTCTTATACATTTCATAAAACATGCATCCGTAAACTGTCTCCTGGATGTAGTAATCCTCCATCCATTCTTCTTTCTTTGCTTCTTTTGAAGTTTTAAAGTCAATGACTGATGGAATACCATCAAACTCACCGATACAGTCAACTCGCCCAGCCACCTCTAGGTGATCTGAATATAATGCTGCTTCCTGTAAATAGATTTTTGTAATTCTATTTAGGGTAGGAATTGAGCGTTTAAACATAAGAAGCGGGAGGGGATGCTCCTTATGAGTGTCTCTATTATAACAGTTATTTAAATAATCTTCAACTATTTTATGATATATTGTGCCTCTAGATGCAGCACGAGTGGAAATTGCTTGTGCATTATCTACACCCACCCGTTTCTTCCACTCATTTAACTTCTGTTTCTTCTTCGGACATACTCCAAGCACAGTGGTGATAGATGGATATTTGCCACCAGATGGCACAGGATATAACCTGCGTCCGTCTACCATTACTGGCTCCAAATCAATAGGAGTAAATGATGAAGAATGTAAAAACATTAGAAACCTAGATTAATTTTACTGATAATGTAACTACGAACTAAACCAGACCTTACGATATCCTGAATACCAAACTCAACAGATTCAAACTCATCCATGGTCTGTATAATTTTTTGAAAATCTAAAATTCCATTACGCTCATTGGTGCGAATGAGATCTGTCTGTTGCACATCACCGCAAAACATAATTTTGCAATCTTGCCCAACGCGAGTGATGATTGAATCTAATTCGTGAAAGTTTAAGTTTTGCATTTCATCCACAAGGATAATGCAGTTGTCCATGGTAGTGCCACGCAAAAAAGACGTAGACCAAAAACTAATAGTGCCTTGAGTTTTTAAGTTTCCATAAAGTAACTCAAATTCCTCGTCAGTAGGCAACTCAAACATATATTTTACCATATTCTTATAAGGAATTTGATAAAGAGATGACTTGTCTTCATGATCACCAGGGAGAAACCCAATCTCTCGTGTTGCTACAAGAGATCTAACAATGTATACCTTTTCATATGGTGTGTATTCATTTAACACATCTTTGAGCGCGAGATATAACGCAACAAATGTTTTCCCAGTGCCTGCAGCACCATAAGCAAACAGATGTTTATTGTTTTCCCACGCCTCAAACATCTTACGTTGAGAATCGGTTAGTGGATCTACATTTAGAAAATAGTCACTATTAATAGGTCTTTTTCTTTTGATTTGTTTAACACTCATTCCGTTAGGAACGACTTGTTTAGTTTTACGATTTCTAACTGGCATAATTTATAGTCTCTCTACATTTGATCCAGGACGATCTGCCGCACGATTAATAATCTGCTTCCAATCGCTAGATGTTTTATTTTGCCAGTTTCCTATTTCAGAAACTGAATTTAAAAGAGTAGGCATTTGAGTAATATGAGGATTAGCATCAAGATAAGGTTTTCTATCCGCCATATACATCCACTTCTCAAACTCCTCGCCAGTATTATTATCTTTAAATTTGTATGTTGGCATTTTCAATAAACCACGTGGGAATAGTAGCAGGAGACTTCCATTTTGCAAACGCAACTTTGTCTCCAATATAATAGTTGCGGTATGACTGGATGCTATCTCCAGGTATTTTATATTTATCTGGCATTGCAGGAGGGGGGTCAACCCAACCAGCAT
>Ga0194122_10000719_pt1 | contig 45776 bp, 58 predicted proteins | sample TA2MahCa10mmetaG_FD_155487 | JGI IMG/M metagenome (GOLD analysis project Ga0194122, IMG submission 155487) | Freshwater microbial communities from Lake Tanganyika, Tanzania - TA2015021 Mahale Deep Cast 10m | ecosystem: Environmental > Aquatic > Freshwater > Lake | place: Tanzania: Lake... | reverse complement strand
CGTCGCGTAGATGCTACTGGCGGTACGATGACTGGCAACCTTGAGTTTGCTGCTGGTAAAGGTATTATCTTTGAGGGTACGACTAATGATGCCAATGAAACCACCTTACTTGGTGGTGACCCTACGGCTGATCGTACCCTTAACCTCCCCAACAGTTCTGGAACTCTAGTCAGCACGGGTGATGTTGGCAGTGTGGCTACGGCCATGATTGCTGACAGTAACGTTACTACTGCAAAGATTGCTGATAGCAATGTTACCACCACTAAGATTGCTGATGCCAACGTAACTACGGCCAAACTGGCTGATGGTTCGGTTACGTCTGCTAAGATTGCTGATGGAACGATTGTATCAAATGATCTAGCTAATGATGCTGTCATTACTACCAAGATCCTTGATGCCAATATCACCACAGCAAAGATTGCTGATCAGAACGTAACCACTGCCAAGATTGCTGACCTTAATGTAACCACCGGTAAGCTTGCTGATGGTGCTGTTACTGATGCGAAGGTAGCAAGCGGTATTGATGGTGCCAAGCTCACTGCAGGTACGGTTGATTCAAGCAAACTGACTGGCGCTACGGTCGTCACCAACGCTGAGGTAGCTGGCGTCTCTCCTAACGACACCAGCTTCTACACCACCTCTGCCTCTGACCTGCGGTACTTCCGCCAGGACAGCACTGAGACCATTAACAGCGGGATGGCGTGGAGTGGAAGCGACAGTTTCATTGCAACGACTGCCGCCATCGACGCCAGGATCATCGACTTGGTGGATGACGTTGGCGGTTTTGTACCGATTGCCAACGAAACCAGCTTTCCCGTCACCAACCCGGACATCAACAACCCGGATGGTGCTGGTACTATTGTCAGTATCAAAGAAATGACCACGACTCGCACTCCGGTGTCGGGTACGGTGACCATTGCTAGTGGTGCTGGTGGTAATACGGTAACGATTAACGGTTGTGGTTCTACGGTGCTTGCAGCGGGCTTTGGTGTCCTTGTGGAGACCACCAGTACGCTTCACACATATACCTTCCACCGTTTGGTTCCTAAGGCCACTGAGGTGACCACGGTTGCTGGTATTGCCGGTAATGTAACGACGGTTGCTGGTATCAGTTCTAATGTAACCACTGTTGCTGGTATTAGTTCAAACGTAACAACTGTTGCGGCTAACATCAGCGACATTCAAACGGTTGCTAATGATCTTAACGAACCAGTCAGCGAGATTGATACCGTTGCAACTAACATTGCTAATGTGAATACCGTTGGTAATGCGATTACCAATGTCAATACAGTAGCCACAAACATCAGTGACATTCAAACCGTTGCTGCTGACCTGAATGAACCGGTCAGTGAAATTGATACGGTTGCAACGAACATCGCCAATGTCAATAACGTTGGAAACAACATCGCCAATGTCAACACGGTTGCTACAAATGACGCAAACGTAACCACTGTTGCTGGGTCTATTGCCAACGTAAATACCAACGCAACCAACATTGCCAATATCAACACCGTTGCGGGCATTAATGCCAATGTAACTTCGGTAGCTGGCAATAGCGCAAATATCAATACCGTTGCTGGATCCATTGCAAATGTTAATACAGCAGCAGGATCCATTGCGAATGTTAATACAGTTGCAGGCAGTATTGCAAACGTCAATACTGTTGGAACTAACATTGCCAATGTTATCAATGCTTCAAATTATCTGAATAACTTCCTTGGTCTTTACCTTGGAAGCTTGTCTTCGGATCCAAGCGTTGATACGTTTGGCAATCCAGTTAATACAGGAGACAACTACTTTAATAGTGTTTCCAGTCAGTGGCGTGTCTTTAATGGCAGCAGCTGGCAGTCTCTTGCAGAAAATCAATTTACAGAATTTGTTCCGCTTACTGGTAATTTCAATACTATTTACACAGGTGCGGTCGGTTCTAATCTAATTGATCTTGGTGATCTAGCAATCACTGGTGCAGTATTTCCTGGCGAGAATGTACCTGCTAAGCGGGTAGCTCTTGCGACTGGTTCTAGTTCTTACAATTTTGGTAATCTTTAATCATGCCTGACCAACTTCAACTGCGTGGCGGCACTACCGCCCAACACACTTCATTTACCGGGGCCTCTAAGGAGGTCACGGTTGACACCACTAAAAAGACTGCTGTCGTCCACGACGGCTCTACTGCTGGTGGTAACCCCCTGCTGCGGGAAGACGGCAGCAACTCTGCCCTGAGCCTGGGCTCTGCCGGCACCCCAAGCCTTAAGTTCACCGGCGACACCAACACCGGCATTTATTCACCCGGCGCAGACCAAGTAGCCATCAGCACTGGTGGGTCTGGCAGGTTGTTTGTTGACAGCACAGGCAAGGTTGGGATAGGTGCATCGCCAACGCAGTTGTTTCAGCTTGGCGCTTTTGGCGGCAACGATTCCAACTTGCAGTTTGCGGCAAACACTGCTGGCGCATCAAACATCTTGTTTGGCGATGGATCATCTGGTGCTGATTTCTATCGCGGTTTTATTAAATACAACCATGCTACCGATTCGTTAGAGCTTTTTGCGTCTTCTTATTCAGCGATTTACACAAATGGCAGTGAAAGACTGCGTATAGATTCAAGTGGCAGAGTAGGCATAGGGACTAGTTCGCCTACTGCAGACTTGCATGTGGTTGGAACAAGTATTCTTTTCCGTGGCGGTAGTGGTACAGCATCTCGCTCTTTAGAGCTAGGTTCAAATGCGGCTGCAGGCGGTAGTGCGCTATCCGACATCTTGCTTGCCACCTATGGAGGAAGCCACGGTGTGCGTATTCGTGGTACTGGAGCTTATGACTATAATGTTGGAACAACTTTAACTTTCGGGACACAACCAACAGGCGGTGGGGGAATTGTTGATCGCCTAACTATTACCTCCGCTGGCCTCGTAGGGATTGGCGCTACTCCGTCCTACCAGCTTGAAGTTGCTGGTCCATCTGGCGACAACATTATCTCTTTGTTCAGATCTGGAGATGCCACCGCAGCAAATAACGCTGGCGGTGGATTCCGAAGCACCTCAAGCGCCACAGCCACAAGCCGCTTGGCTCAGGTTTGGTTGGATGCTGATGGTGCCAATTTAAGCGGTGGTGATTACTTCGCTATCCAAAAGAACGGCAACAGCGGGACGGTTGACTTTAACCAGTTTTCAAACGCTGCAATGACGTTCCTTACGAATAATACCGAACGCGCCCGCATCGACTCCAGCGGACGCCTGTTAGTTGGCACGTCTAGTGTATCTATTGGAACGCAACTAGAAGTTGCAAATACTACCGGTTCAGCATCAGCTTTTGTTGTAAGTGCACAGTCTGATTACGCAGTATATTGCCACAATAAAGCCACTAGTGGTGACAATAACTTTATCCGATTTGGGACAGAAGCTTCTTTTACAGCAAGAGGTACTGTCACTTACAACCGCGCTGGCGGAGTTGTTGCATACAATACAACTTCTGATTATCGAGCAAAAACAATTCTCGGTGATCTCGCAAACCCCGGCGGCACTATTGATGCCCTCAAAGTTTATCGCGGTGTAATGAATGGAGCTACCATTGAGCGCCCAATGCTGGTGGCTCACGAAGCGCAAGAAGTGGCACCATATTGCGTCACTGGCGAGAAAGATGCCGTCGATCATGAGGGCAACCCAGTTTACCAGCAGATAGATCATCAAGTATTGGTGCCCCTGTTGATTGCTGAAATCCAACAACTTCGTGCTCGTGTTGCTGCCCTTGAAGCCCAGTAGTCCCCTTCACCTCTGGGTCTGGGAAAGCATTAAATTGCCCCCAGACCTAAGCCTGAGGGCGCAGCAGCATCGTAACGCCACTGGGTGAAATCCAAGTCTAGCCCACAAGTCTTTGACTCTAGGGGGGTTGACAGCCTGATACGGGCCGTGTATGGTTATGGGGTACCGCCTCAAAGCCGTCATGGCCCTTACCCTTAATCAAGCCTGGCAGCAGTTCGTCACTGAACGCTCCATCTCCCTTTCTGCCACAAGCCTCACGTCTGATTACCGTCAGGTAACCAAGTGGCTAGCTCGCTGTCCCCATCAAAACTTTGATACGGATGGACGCCTTGCTCTGACCTGGACCCTTCAACAGGAACCAGTTCGTTCAGCTCGTAGGGTGTCCATGTACCTCAAGAGTCTGTATCGGTGGGCTAGCCAAGAGGACATTCGCTTGATTGATCGCAATCCAATCCTTACCTTCCGTATGCCCAAAGCACCGCAGAAGGATGAGGAAGTGGTTGTAATTCCTCGCAAGGAGGTCAGCCTGGTTATGGTTGCCCTGTCTGCAAAACAAACGTATCGGAAGACGAACTGGGCTCTTTATGCTGAGTTCATGCTTCAAACTGCGATGCGTACCGGTGAGGTGAGGGCTCTGATGTGGGATGACATTAAGGACAACAAAGTCCTGGTTCATCGCAACTATACCCTTACCCACGGTCTTAAAAACAGTACCAAAACAAACAAGAAGCGTTGGGTGCCACTCAATGATAAGTGTCAGGAGATCATCTCTCAACTGGATAAAAGCAGTGAGTACATCTTCCCCTGGGACCGTCTGGCATACCAAAGTTACTTCAGAAAAAAGATGCTTCAACTTAAGCAAGCCGATCTGGTGTCACACGTCTATCGCCCATATGATCTGCGTCACACTGCCATCAGCCGCTGGATTGAAGCTAATATACCCGTTGCTCAGGTTGCATCCTGGGCAGGAAACACGGCGGATGTGATTTGGAAACACTACGCCAACACCACCCAAGACTACGAAATCCCTAACCTTTGAAAACCATGTCTACCACTTCTACCTGGAAAATTGCTCAACTGGAGCGCGAAACCGTTGATGGTTTTGTGTATACCGCCCACTACACCGTCGATGCCAAAGACGACACCTACTCTGCTGGTGCATACGGCAGCATTGGCTTTGAGCGTCCTGAAGAGCTGATTCCTTTCTCGGAACTGACTGAAGAGCAAGTGATCGAATGGGTCAAGGAAACTCTTGGCGAAGAGAAGGTTGCCGAAATTGACCAAGCACTCCTCAACCAACTGGAAGAACAGCGTAACCCCTCTAAGGCTGCTGGTCTGCCTTGGGCCTGATTTAATTACCAACCAACCGCTTAAATAACCATGCTTACCATTCTTGGCATTACCATCTCCTACGAAGCTCTTGTCTTCTTTGGCCTGTTCCTCGGCTCTGAAGCCATTGGTTCTAGCAAACTAAAGGAGAACAGCATTGCCCAGGTCTTTATGTCTGTGGTTTCTTACCTGAAACTGATCCGCAAGGAAGACGATAAGATCCAAAAAATTAAGGATACCCTGAAGTGACACCCATGGTAATGTTGCCAGTACGGCAGTATTACCCACAGACTGATAGTGCAACTGGGCATGGTGATCGGATGTGCTTTTCTAGCACCTGCGCGATGGCCATTAAATATCTCATGCCTGATGCACTTACTGGGGTAAACGCCGATGATCAGTATCTAAAGACTGTTCTCAAATACGGCGATACCACCTCTTCTACTGCCCAAATCAAGGCCTGTGCTGACTATGGAGTCAAGGCAGGATTCTCGATGAAGGGAACAAAACATAAGCTTTTGGCTGAACTTGGAGCTGGTTATCCAGTGGCAACCGGTATCCTACATAAGGGACCGGTAGATGCCCCGCGTGGGGGTGGTCATTGGATGCTTCTTGTTGGTGCTGATGCCGAATATGGCATCTTCCATGACCCGTATGGGGAAATGGATAACATCAATGGAGGCTATGTAAAGGTTGGAAGCGGTGGACAGGCTGTTAAATATAGTTGGAGGAACTGGCTACGGCGTTGGGAGGTAGAAGCCCCCGGTCATGGCTGGTATATGACCTTCAGACCCATCAAAGACAGCATCAAAGCGCCTACAAAACCTGCATTTACCAACGATTGGAAGGGCGTTAAGGCTGCTGCAAAGGGCTGTGGAGCTAAGTTTCCTGAGGTTGTAGCTGCTCAATGGGCACTTGAGAGTGGTTACGGTAAACACCTTTCAGGAAAGAACAACTTCTTTGGTATCAAAGGCAAACCAGGCACCATTCACACCACAAAGGAGTTCTTGGATGGCAAATGGGTTACGATTGATGCCATCTTCCGTGATTTTGACACTCCAGAAACCTGTATCAACGCCCTTGTTACCATGTGGTATAAGGATTATAAGGGGTTTACCGGAGTCAATCGAGCCAAGTCGGTTGAAGAGTGTGCCAAGCTGCTCCAACTTGAGGGTTATGCCACAGATCCGACGTACCCTCAAAAACTATTGAAACTAATCAAGGAAAACAATTAATGGCTTCCCTTACTACTGGTGGTGTTACCACCGATAGCACCTTTTTAACCAGCGATCAAACTACCGCTTTTGAACTTGGAACTGCTCGTACCATTGCCCTTGGTGCTGCTAGTGTCAACCAGGCTTTGACTTCAACCTGCCGCTTTGTGTCTCTTATTTGCACGGGTGGTAGTCATTGTCATTTTACCATTGGTGTTGGTGCTCAAACCGCCACTTCGTCTTCTCATTATCTGAAGACTGGTGAGCGGATTATTCTGAGTGTTCCTGCTGGCTCTAATATTGCTGCCATTCAAGGCACCGGCGCTAGCACTACGCTCTTCATTACGGAACTTGTTCAATAAGATGGAAAGAGCCACAGAAGATCAGTTTAATGAACTTCACGGGCTCGTTACCAACGAACTTATTGCCCGTATTAAATCTGGAACTGCCACCACCCAGGACATCAAAGCAGCCGCTGATTGGCTTGCCAAGAACAATGTAACTGGTATTGCTATTACTGGGTCACCGCTGGCCGAACTCTTTGCAACATTGCCTGAGATCGAGCTGGAGGATGTGGAACGTGTCATACAATAATGACGTTATTCGTAATGCCATAGCAACAGCAGCCCTTGGGTTGTTTGGATGGCACATGCTTACCCTTCATAACATTGCCAAATCGGTAGAGGTGCTCATTGAAAAAGTGGGAAATAGTACTGCCAGAATTGAGCGCCTTGAAAACAAAGTATTCTTCTCCGAATATGGCACAAACAAAAAGTAAGTCTGCCAAGTATTACGCTTCTAATCCAGAAGCCGCTAAAAAGAAGGCAGCATACCAGCGCAAACTAAATAAAAAACCCACCGTCAAGAATGCATCTGAGGAACGGTGGACTGAGCGGCGCCGCCGTGGCATCGCGGGAAAGGGAGGCCCCGATCTTTCCCATACACGTAAAGGGGGTATGGTTCTCGAAAGCCCTAGTCGGAACCGAGCACGAAATGGCCACAACGGTAAACCAACAAAAAAATGAAAGGCAAACCTGGGCTCTACGCCAACATCAATGCTCGCAAAGCAGCGGGTACTTCTCGTTCTAAAAAGAACTCTACTATCACCCCTAAAGCCTACGCCAATATGAAGGCTGGCTTCCCTAAGAAAAAGAAGAAGTAAACCACCGCAGTAGGCATCATGCCTCTCAAAGATCCTTCTGAATACATTTTCTTTCTTAAGGCCATGACCTCCTCTGATGCTAAGCGGATGTGGCGAGCAGCAATCAAGGAACACTGGGATAACCGGTGTGTCTATTGCGGATCGTCAGATAATTTAACGCTAGATCACGTCCATCCAAAAGCACGTGGAGGTCATGATACAACACGTAATGTTGTGCCTGCTTGCCTTTCTTGTAATCAAAGCAAAGGCTCTTCCCATTGGCTTAGCTGGTGGGTAGGTCAAGACTCTTTTGACCTTTCTAATTTCTCCAAAGTCCTTTCCTGGACAACTACCTAAAACTTTTTACATAAAGAAAATGGCAACTCTTCCTGCTGGTGAATCCGCCTTCGGTTCTATTTCTAACGCCCCTGGTCGTCAAGACGAAGACGAACTCAAGAACCGTACCCATACTACTAAGAACGTGTCCGGTGGTGTGACCACTACGACCACCGTGCCTGCTACCTTTGCTTCTTCTGCTACCACCGTGGCTCTGAATGCAACCGTGTCTGCTGCTAAGACCGCTATCCTGGCTGTCCGTAAGGCGGATCGCGTGCCTGCCTCCAACAACGCCAACAAGACTGGCCGTGTTCGTCGCGTGGATGCCTGATTATCATGGCACGCCGTAAAGTAAATAAAACAGATCCACGTAATGTTGCTAAGCCCGTTAGCCAGCTACGTGGTGCTGCTAAACAGGCTCGAATTGCCAGGGTAACCAAAGCTGAAGCAGGGCCTGCTACCGTTCGTGGTGGTATGGCTCCTGGGGCTGGTCGTTCCAAACCAGTTGGTACCGGCGGTGGTGGGGTGACAAAGCCCAGCGGTACGCCTAAGATGGTGAACGCAAACAAGCCCACCATGCAAAAGCTGGTCCGTAAGGCCGCTCAAGCACGTAAAGCAAATGCCGGTCGCCCCCTTGTTAAGCCTGCTGAAGCCAAGCGTCTTATGTCGCAACGGGCTCCTGGCATCCGTCAAGGCGCTGCTCAGCTCCGTCAAGGCGCTGCTGGTACCACCAGTCCGGGTGCTCAAGCACGCGCTGCTGCTCAGGGCAGGGCCCTCCGTCAGGCCGCTGAGACCCGTCGGGTTGCTCGGGAAACGTCTAAACGTATGGCCAGCAAGCTGGCTAAAGCGGCTGCGACGCGGGCCCTTGGTACTGTGGCTCGCCGCGCCCCTCTTGCTGCTGTTGCTGCTGAAGGCCTCACTTCTCGTAACACTGCTGATGGTACTCTGTCTGCCGCTATGAAGCGCGGTGACTACAAACCACAACAGGGCCCCAAACCCACCACCACGCAGGCTTCCTTCAACAAGAAGACCTTTGATCAGGCATTTAAGTCTGCTCGTACCTCTGGTGCCAAGACCTTTACCTGGCGTGGTAAAAAGTATACCACTAAAATTAAGGGAGAATGACCAATGCCTCAAGTCGGTAAGAAAATGTTCGGCTACGGCCCTGCTGGTATGGCAGCTGCTAAAAAAGAAGCCGCTAAAACTGGCAAGAAAGTTCAAAAGAAAAAGCCTAAAAAGTAATGCCACTCAAGAAAGGCTCTTCCAAAAAAACCGTATCTTCTAACATCCGTAAGATGATGAAGGAAGGATACCCCCAAAAGCAGGCCATCGCTGCCAGCCTCTCCTCTGCCGGTAAGTCCCGTGCCAAAAACAAAAAGTAAGTCCCCCAGCCTGTCTCTTGGACGTGGTGAGAAGTCCCCTAAGGGTGGCCTTACCGCAAAGGGACGGGCTAAATACAATGCTGCCACGGGGTCTAACCTAAAAGCTCCTCAACCAGAAGGTGGTCCTAGAAAGAAATCCTTCTGTGCTAGGATGAAGGGAAACCCTGGTCCCATGGCAAAGAATGGCAAACCAACCCGCAAGGCTCTTGCCCTAAGGCGTTGGAAATGTTCGTAGCTTAAACTAAGGCCCCCACTGTTGGCGCGTAACTGTGGGGGGAAGTAGGTGTAGTTATAAGAATGTCCTTTGCTTTGATCTGATGCTTTCTGTTCTAACTACTCTGTCCGTCATCACCTCCTGGTATGGCCCCGGATTTAACGGGCGTCTTACCGCAAATGGTGAACGATTCAATCAAAACAGCCTGACTGCTGCCCATCGCACGCTTCCATTTGGAACACGACTTAAGGTCTGTTACCAACGTTGCGCGGTGGTACGTGTCAATGATCGTGGTCCCTATTATGGGAATCGTGGTCTTGATTTAAGCAGGGGTGCTGCGGATCGAATCGGACTAACGAACTCTGGAGTTGGAAGGGTACGTGTTACCCGACTTTCTTAGAGACGCTCTCTAAGGCGTCTAGGAGGCCCTACAACGGGTCTCCGCCCCTTATTAGGTATACTATGCCCAAACTCAAAGAACAAGCCCCTCAGAAGCCCGTAGAGACGCGACTTTCGGAATCGTTTCCACTGTTCCTGTCTTTGGTATGGAAATCGCTCGACCTGCCTTCTCCAACCAGAGCACAACTGGCCATTGCTCAATATCTTCAAAGTGGACCAAAACGACTCCAAATCCAAGCCTTTAGGGGACTCGGTAAATCCTGGATCGCTGCTGCCTTCGTTTTGTGGACGCTATGGAACGACCGTGATAAAAAAATCCTCGTGATCTCCGCTAGTAAACAACGGGCTGATGACTTTACTATCTTCTGTCAAAAATGTATTCTTGAGTTTGATTGGTTGGCTCATCTTCGCCCTGTGGACGATGACCAGCGGTGGTCCCGAGTTTCGTTTGATGTTGCCGGTTGTCGTCCGGCTCAAGCGCCATCAGTTAAAAGTGTCGGCATCACCGGTCAAATTACGGGCAGCCGAGCCGATCTTATCGTATTCGATGACGTTGAGGTTCCCGCTAACTCTGCTACCGACTTCATGCGTGAGAAGTTATTGCAGTTGGTTACTGAAGGCGAATCCGTACTCACACCGAAAAGCGATTCTCGTATCGTGTTTCTCGGCACGCCACAAACTACTTTCACGATTTATCGTACACTTCGAGAAAGGAGCTACCGACCCTTCGTTTGGCCAGCCAGGTACCCCAAAGACCTTACGGGATACGAAGATGTTTTAGCTCCACAACTTGTAAAGGACATTTCCAAGGAGGGACACGACACATTAAGCTGGGCTCCTACGGATACCCGGTTCTCGGAGATTAACCTTCTTGAGCGGGAACATAGTATGTCTCGGAGCAACTTTATGCTCCAGTTCATGCTGGATACCAGCCTGAGTGATGCCCTTAAGTTTCCCCTTAAGCTATCAGATTTCTCCGTACTTTCCTTGGATCTAGAAAAAGGGCCAAGTGATCTGGTGTGGGGGGCTGATAAAGAAACATTGCTTGACCTCCCAGCAGTAGCCCTTCCCGGTGATCGGTGGCATAAACCCAAAATTACCTCCGAATACACCCAATGGGGTGAGACCATTGTAGCCGTAGATCCATCCGGTCGTGGTAAGGACGAAACCGTTGCGGTTATCCTGTCTCAAATAAATGGCTTCCTGTTTGTTAGGGACATCTTCGCAACACAGGACGGATACTCGGATAGCACCTTAAGAGAGATCCTGCGTAGAGCTAAGAAGTTTAAGGCGGGTATGTGCCTGATCGAATCTAACTTCGGTGATGGGGCAGTCATGGAACTCATGAAGAAACACGCGCAGGAGATGAAAGTGGGGCTGGCCTTTGAGGAGGTACGTGCTACCACTAGAAAGGAGGATCGAATCATCGACACACTGGAACCCGTCCTTAATCAACACCGCCTGGTCATTGACCAACGCCTCATCCAGTGGGACTATACCTCTAACAGTGACATGGCCCCCGAGGAACGACTGCCTAGGATGCTCATGTACCAGCTAACCCGTATGTGTCGTGAGAAAGGGGCAGTCAAACACGACGACAGAGTAGACGCTCTTGCCCTTGGCGTTAAGTACTTTCAGGATGTCCTTGCCATTTCCGCAAAACAAGCACAGGTTGAACAAAAGAGGATGGAATGGAACCGCATGATGACCGCCTTTATGGAAACCCCACAGGAAGCGACAGATTGTCTGGTGCTCGGAAAGTCCTTTGAGGAAATCCAAGGTGGTCAAAACTCCGTCCATTATTGGGTTTAAGACAGGTAACACATTACCTAAAATAAAAGGTGCTCCGTTAGACCAGAAGAGTGGTGCCTTCTGGTGTGGAACAGCGGTAAAGAAGAGGGGGGACCGACCCAATGCGTCTCCTCTCTTCCCCAATTTGTTTCATTCTCTCTCCTGGTGATATGCACCAAACCCTTTGTTAACATCCTGGCGGGCCTAGACAGGCTTATCAGAGGCAATGGAAGGAAGACAAGGAGAGAGACACCCCCTAAAATTGATTGACTGGTGGACGTAGCTACCCACCCCTCCCTTGTTTTGGGGCCGACAAGCAGAGGAAACACGACACACACTGGGGGCCAGGGGCTCTGAACATGAAGGAGCGAAGCGACTGAATGTGAAGACCAAGGAAGACCACCGATAGGTGGGCTGACGCGGAGCTGACCCAATAGACAAACCAGTAAACGTGTTGATCTATTTCTTCTTTTTTTAAAAAAAAGAAACAGAACCTAACAGATAAACGCGTCTTTAACGTAGTTCTACGTTATACTACGTTATACTATTAGGAGGGTAGGTAGTCAAACGACGATCAACCCACGCCGCATTTTCCACACACCAAAACCAACCGATGATCACCTCTCAACCCATCGTTAAACTCATTTCGGTAACCCCTAATGCCGAAGAGACTATTGCCTATTGTGCTAGGGTATCTAATCCACGGAACCAGGAGAACCATGAGACCATGGAAAAGCTTCTTGGGTATTGTGTTAGTCATAGGCATTGGTCCGTGTTTGAGATGGCCAATCTAGTCATGGAGGTGAATACGACAAGGGCTATTTCTCCACAGATCCTCCGTCATAGATCGTTTACCTTTCAAGAGTTCAGTCAGAGATACGCGTCTACCCTTGAGGGTCTTGGTGGATTGTATCCTCCTCATCTCCGAAAGCAGGATCCGAAGAACCGTCAAAACAGCACGGATGATCTAAAGCCAGAAGACACAAAACTCTTCTACCGTCGCATCGCTCAACACTTTGCTGAGGCTGAGGATCTCTATATGGAGATGGTGTCTTCCGGTGTGGCTAAGGAGTGTGCTCGTGAGGTTCTTCCTATGGCTGCTCCAACTCGTCTTTACATGAATGGGACTGTCCGTTCGTGGATCCATTACATTGAGTTGCGTTCCGGCAATGGTACCCAACTCGAACATCGACAGATCGCAGAAGCAGCACGCTCTATCTTTTCGGAAACTCTTCCTATTATTTCGAGGGCTTTATTGTGGACATAGAAATGACCTACGAGGAATACAAGAAGTGGCTTGACATCAAGACTGCTCTTGAGGCGGCTGGGAAAACTAATTCACCCTTTTATGTAGAGGCTGTGTCGAAGTTGTATCGCAGACCAGTTCCCCCCTACCCAAAGACGGATGTGCGTATCCGAAAGGATGATGTGATCTAAGATGATCCTGTGTGGTGTCTAGAAGCCTCAGGAAGACCCCTCCGACCGTCCTTAGGTGTCAGTGCACCTAAAGCCACCCGGAGGGCCCTTCTCGGGGCTTATACAGGCCACTCAGGAATTTTGGCATAAAAATGCAAACCCCTTATACGCCCGTTGCGGCGGCAGAATCCCCCCATCGGGGGTGGGGTGGGCCATAAAACGCGCCCGCGCGCCCGTGCTATCTATGCCAGACCTCGAAGTCCAAGCCACTACACGCCCTTAGGCGCCCATACAGGTAACGCGCGTGCGTGTGTACGCGTGTGTGCGGGTGCGCGTTAGTACGCGTGTACCTATTTTCTAAAAAATCTGTCCGATAAGGGCAGCTTATCATTGACATAAGCAACACTTATCATAAAGGGGTTGACAGATCGGGGGGCAAGGGGCCATGATGTTCACATCGGATCGAGAGGAGCCGCCGAGAAGGCAGGTCAACCCAGCATCCGCCAGACAATCAGGCATTGCGCTCTGACTGTTGACAACCCGGCAGCCCCGCTGCTATGCTTCCATCAGTCCACACCACCACCGAACCATGATCCGCGTTCTATCGCGGGTGTCGCTGAAGCTGGCTGATCAGGCCATGCTGCGCTACATCCGCAAACACCCAGGGTCTCGCTTGTTTGAGATCAACAGGGCCACACTCAATTCCCACCACAGCTGGGGCACGAAGTCCGTGCTAGCTAAGCTGGAGGCTGAGGGCTGGCTGTATGTGCAACGGGCACAGCATGGCAAGCGCATTCCACCCCGGTATTTTGTACTGGAGAGCCGTGGCTATGCTGCTCGGAACTACCTTCCTGTGTGGAATGAGGCACCCTGCTAATGTTACTGTTTGTGTCAGCCATTGCCCTAGTTGCTGGGGCCACTGCTACGATTCCATCAGCTAGCATTCTTTGCATCTTTGCGGGTGCTGGCTGCATTATCCTTGAGGTTCTTCTGCCATGACTGCTACTGTTGTTTCCCGCTTCGATGCCATTGATGCGTTGTCTCAATGGTCAACTAACTTCAACTCCTGTCTTAATCCATTCTGCATCTTTTTAGATTTGATCGGGTATAGTGTTGAGGAGTACGGCATGAAGTTAGTTGTCGGCAAGACTGATTCTGACATCAGCTCCGTTCTTGGTTACACAGAATTGTGTCTCCTTGGTGATGCTTTGCAAGTATTCAAGGAAAACGGCTACGATGCTGTCTATGATTACATCCGCACAATGGGGCAGGATTGATGCAACGTCTCAGCGTTATCTGCCCATCAGCACCGTGGGAGAACATCACCACCGATGAAGACAGGGCATGGGATCTTTGCCTCTCATTGTCTGAGGATTATGGCTACTGCCAGGTTCGCCAGAACGGTGTGATCATCGGTGAGTACACCGACGGGCAGGGTTTGATTGACTGTGCTAAGTTCTAGACTGATTCTGTTCCGCCATCCGCACCCAAACACAATGGCCAACAAACGCAAACCAGTAGCAGTCACACGCTACATAAAGGCTATGCTGACCCTTGCCAGTGAGTCTGACATACAACAAGGCAAGGACTGGTACCAGCGTGCCAGAGACCTAGCCTATCGGTTGTGTGAGGTTTACGACAACATAACCATCGAGCAGGCCGTCGGTGTCATTGCTGCCCTATCCCCAAACAACAAGTGGGAACGTAACTGCGCTGATGCTGAGGCATTGATCAAGGGTCAATGGATGGGTGCTGATCTTAACCTGATTAAGGTTTGTACCTTTAACAAGAACAAACGAAAGGCCATAGATATATTAAACTTGGAGGGTGATGATCTTGGCCAGGATATAGAAACTATCCTGAACGGTCGTAAGGTTGTTGCATTCTACCGATGCATCATGGGTCACGATGATACGGTTTGCGTTGATGGCCACGCCTACGCTATCTGGCTAGGTGAAAGAGTACCTACCACAAAGACGCCATCCATCTCAGCGACCCTCTACCAAACCATCACCCGCGCCTATGTAAACGTGGCTAAGGATTCCCCAACTGTTTGCGGGGAACAGTTAACACCGGCAGAGGTTCAGGCTGTGACTTGGGTTGCCTACCGTCGGCTCCTTGGGTATTGATTATGAATACTTACCTGGCGTATTTTGGCACCCGTCGCCTACGTGGTGGATGGATGATTAAAGAACAGATGATTATCAACGCTTCCACCTATGATAAAGCTTGGTCTATGGCTGAGGCTGTATGTCATCAAGGAGAAGAAGTTCTAGATGTTGTTAATCATGTCCCTGTTGAGGATGTAATGTTTTTGGGGGTCTAATCAGGCCCCCCTTTTTTTGCGGATGCTGCGCTGGTCTGTTCACAAGCCGCAACAACCTACTACCGGTTAACCGTTGACACCCCGCCGGTTTCCTGTATACTGAGTCTGTCCACCACCCCACCAACACCTCGTGACATGCTAACCCTAACAAAGAACCCTGAGGTCTGGATTGTTGAATCTTTCGACACTGGCTTCTGTGATGTCTACGATAACCCAAAGGCAGCACAGGAACATGTTGAGGAGATGAACAAAGAATGCCCAGATGATCATTATTGGTTTTATCCACGTCCATTACGCTCCAAGTAACAATGACTCCACCTCCTGTTTGGAAGGATGCAACTGAGGCTGCTATCAAGTGGCCCATCAAACCCCCCACAAAAACCATTGAGAATCTACTGAATGAAGCCCACGAACTCTTCCACGATGAAGAACAATCCTACGCCTTCAAGGCAGGATTCTACTATGGGCTCATCCAAATCCTCGAAGCAGAAAGAAAAGCGTCTGCCTAAGGATTACCGCCCATATCGGTTACCATTCACCATCATCTAACAATGGTTAGTATGCTCAATCCGCTAGACATAGTAAGGAAGATTGAAAGACTTGGTTCGGATAGTTTGAACTATCAAGAACGTGTTTTTGTTGTTGAGGTCTTCCGTGCTGCTGCTCTAACTCAACGACCAGAGGTAATGGAGGTGAAGGATCTTATTCAAAAGGCCCACCTTGAGTATTGCCTCAAACTATCAAACAAAAAGGGAAAGGCTAAGTGACACAACCTCAATGCTACTCCGTATATGGTGGTGGCAGAGAGGTATGTATCTATGCCCAGAACAAAACACACGCCATCATGTCTGCTCTTGAGTTGTATCCAGAGCTTGAGTATCACACACTGAACGTTGTTCTTACCCCAGAATGGACTTCACCGTCGATCAACTTGCCTGTCACTTGGAAGACATCCTCACCTGGAGACAACTCCGCAAGCTAGCCAAACGCCACAAACTTTCTCAATACTCCTACCTTGGGAAGAAACAGTTAGCCCAGATCCTGGCTATCCAGACATTTAATAAGGCACAACGTCATGCCCTTTCCAATCCCAAACAGTGATGACTATGATGACCTCCTCTACACCCTCCAACATATGGCTGTTGATCGGTGTACGGATTTGGTTGGGCGTTGTAATGCCCACGCTGATATTCTTGACCCTGACATGGTTGGTGATGATGCGGGAAGGTTGCTGAATGCCCAGTTAGGTTTGGATGGGTCAGAGGATGAGATTGAAATGACTCAGAACCTGATCTCCATCATCAGCAACATCATTGTTGTCCGCAGGGCACGTCACAACATTCACTCAACTATTCAACCCAACGAATAAGGATGGCAACCAAGGAGCAACTTGCCAGACAGTATCAGCGGGAACTCAGTGCTCGCACAGAAGCCATCAACAGGCTCAGAGAACGTACACGTGTTGCGGAGGAACGCACCTATGCCAGCTCTACCGTTTATGGGAATGCCTTTATCAAGAATGGTCTTGAAAAGATTACCAAAGAGATCAGCAGTAAGCTCCATCGTATCAGTCAAGGGTGGGCTACTGAAAAGGCAACAGCCGTCATTCCCATCAAAGACTGTGATCCAGCCATCCTTGCTTTAATTACAGCAAAGGGTGTGTTGGATGTTCTTGGTGTAAGGAGGATTGAGAAACCAACGTATGTCTATGTGACCACTCACATTGGCAGGCTGGTTTATGACCAGATGATGTTGGATCAGTTTGAGGCAACACATCCAGAACTGTTTGCCAAGGCGAGGCTCACCATCCATGCCCACAAAGGATACCTCTACAAGGTTCAACGGTTCAGGGCAGCCATGCGGAAGGTCGATTATGTACCTGATCGCTGGTCTCCTGCGGTTCGACATCTTGTTGGTGGTTGGTTGGTTGATTGTCTTGCTAGGTCCACTGGCTGGGTGGCCTCCAGGACCGTCTCCAAGGGCGCCAAGCAGGACGTTACGGTACTCACCTACTCACCAGACTTCTTAAGGGCCAAGGAGGCGCTTCTAGAGCAGGCTGAGGGGTTTGCTGCTTGTTTGTGGCCCATGCTGTGTGAACCAAACGACTGGACGGACACCAACGACGGGGGGTATTTGACCAACGAACTGAGGCGCCTCAACCGCCTTGTCAGGTCCGTGACCGCAAGAAGGTGCTCCGTTAGACGGGATAGCGCGGCCCTTGCCATGCTGAACCGTCTCCAGAAGGTGCCATACCGGATCAATTCTGAGATCCTTGACATCGCCAACTTCTGCATGGAATACCGCCTTACGGTGGGTAAGTTCCGAGCTGAGGAGCCAACACCTCCACCGCCAAAGCCAGAACCTTGGGAGACTGCTTCCGAGGAGGACAAGATTGCTTATCGACGGGCTCGTACTGAGATCGAAGATAACAACTCTGCACTGGCGCAGAAGAACTACCGAACGACTGAGTGTTTGTTTGTTGCGAACAAATACAAAGAAGATACCTTCTGGATTCCCTGGTCGTTTGATTTTAGGGGAAGGGTCTATCCAATTCCCACAAGCCTCAGCCCTCAGGGTACTGACTTTGAGAAGAGTCTTATTTACTTTGAGGAGGAAGGACCAGTTAATGACTGGTGGTTAGGATTCCAGGTTGCTACGACTTGGGGTCTTGATAAAGCTCCTATGGAGGAAAGGATAACTTGGGCAAAGGAGAACCATGACTTCATTGGGATGATTGCTTCTGATCCAGAAGGAACCATTGCTACGTGGTCAGGTGCTGAAGAGCCTTGGTGTTTTCTTGCTGCTGCTATTGAGTATTACCGCTGTGTCATTACTAAAACCAAACAAACCTCTGGTCTTCCTGTGTCTGTTGATGCCACTTGCTCTGGTCTCCAACACCTATCAGCATTGGCGCTTGACAGAACCGCAGCGGAGATGGTCAACGTTGTCCCCACACCGAGACCGTCTGACGGGTATGCCATTGTTGCCGAGAAAGCAAAGGAACAACTTCCTGAGCACCTTCATCCGCTCATTACTCGGAAGGTAACAAAGCGAACCGTGATGACCACCCCTTATGGGGTTACGGAGAACTCGGCTAGGGATTACATCCGTCAGGAACTCAAAGGTGTTGAACTCCAACAAGGAGAACTACAAGCAATCGTCAAAGCTATCTACCGTTATGCGGTTAAGGAAGTATTTGCTGGTCCTTGTAGGTCTATGGAGTTTATCCAACGAGTTGCTGGAGATGTAATTAAATCTGGTCGTACTTATCTTGAGTGGGTCACGCCATCTGGGTTTACTGTTGTTCAAGAGTATCGACGGAATGATTGTGAACGCGTCAACACCAAGCTTCTTGGGCAACGTGTTCAGACTCATCTGCTGAAGCCCTTTGAAGAACGACAGATCGACCTATCCAAGGCTAAGACTGCATCCAGTCCCAATCTGGTACACAGTCTTGATGCTGCCCTCCTACATCTGGTCTTTGCTGAATGGGACAAACCCTTTACGGTCATTCATGATTGTGTGTTGGGTCGGTCCTGTGACATGGACGAAATGGGTGTGGCTATCCGTGACAAGTTTGTCGAAATCTATTCCCAGCCTGTGCTCAAGAACTGGGCAGAGCAGTTAGGGATAGAGTTTGATGAAGGAGTCATGATCAACACGCTGGACATCAATGATGTTCAGAACTCCTCCTACTTCTTCTGCTAATGGGAAGCACCGTCCCTGATTTTGCTGCGTATGCCGAGTGTCTCGGTGTGCGTGAATCCGTCATCGAGAACCTCTTTGAGGAATACGAACTCGAAGTCGAAGCCTTTGGTATTGAGATTACCTTCTACGAGTATCTTGTAGAAGAGTTTGCTCAGGCTGCCTACATGATTGAAGCTCTCCAGAATGGTGGGGATGCTGTCGATTGTCTTGAGGCTTACGATGAAACGTATACCTTCCTTGAGTCTTTCGATGACTGATCCGATCCATTCCTTTGATCTGACCGTGGATGACATCCTCGAAGCCAACCGCATTTATGATCCGTCTCTTGATGGTTCTATTGAGGAAGTCTTCGAGCTGATCCGCGACCACAACCAGATCACCACCAACGCTGAACTCCACCACCACCTCACGAATGTCTGAATCCCGTCACATCATCACCACCACACTGGAAGGGTACGTGAATGCCCTGAAGCCTGCTGGTAAGTTCAACAACTGTACCTTTTCCTTCTCTCTTGGTAAGGAGGACATGGTTAAGTTTGATGAAGCTTATGAGAAGGCCATGGTGTGGGGTGAAACGAAGATGTCTGGTAAACGCTTCACAAAGGAGCTTCCTAAGTGGGACGAATCCGGTCTTATCAAGTACAGCTACGGCGGCGAAAGCAACAACCCCATGTTCCCGTGGGTTGATACCGATGGCGTACCTCTTGATATAGATACCCCTATTTGGAAGGGTACTGTTGTTAAGCTGATCGTTGATCTCCGCCCCTATGTTTTCTCCACAAAGGTTGGACTCGGAGTCAAGGTTCGAGGTGCTCAAGTTATCAAACTGGTTGGCTCTGGCGGGTCTGATTCTGGTGGGCTTGAGTCTGAAGATGTGGCTGCTATCTTTGGAACTTCTGATGGTTTCAAAGCTGGCTCTCCATCGTTTGAACCAAACCCGCAGACGGATCTTAACGACGACGACTTTCCGTTCTGATGGCTAAGTACCGGTCCCGTCTCGAAGAGCGGCTTGCCCGGTGGTTAGAAGTTAATGGACAATCGTTTGAGTATGAGACCCTAAAGCTTGACTACACACTGAAAGCCGTCTATACACCAGACTTCATTCTTCCTAATGGGGTTATCCTGGAAGCCAAAGGCTACTTCAAGCCAGAGGACCGTAGAAAGATGCTTGCCGTTAAAAAGCAACATCCAGACATGGACATCCGTTTGGTCTTCCAGCAACCCCATAACACAATCACGAAGGAGTCAAAGACTACCTACGCAATGTGGGCGGACAAAAATGATTTCCTCTGGTGCCCTTACCATGCTATTCCACTTGATTGGTTTGAATGAAGACCAGTAAGATTCTTTCTGGTAAGATATTTATCAGCAAGAAGAAAAAGCCCAAACGTCCCCTAAAGACTGGCAAACCCTACCGAGGCCAAGGCCGCCGATGAACTACGAAGCAACCTTTTCCACCAAACAACGTCTTGTTGAGTACCTTGATGACTTCTTTGCTGAAGTCCCTGAGGGGTATGATCCTGATGATGTGGCTGATGCAATCTTTGAATCTCTTGAAGGTTGGATCAAGTATCACCAAAAAAACCTAAACACCTATGAGCTTGTTCGATCAAAGCTCCGAGAGCGAATTTGTGCGGCATGAACCCTGCCCTTCTTGTGGCAGTAGCGATGCCCTTGGTCGTTATACTGACGGTCATGGGCACTGCTTTTCTTGTGGCCATTACGAGTTTGGTGATGGCGAATCTATTCCTGTTCACAAGCCGCAATTCCGCATGGACTTTACTGGGGACATCGTTCCTCTCCGCTCCAGAGCCATTCTTGAGGACACCTGCAAGAAGTTCAACGTAAGGTATGATGCGGAGACTAAAACTCTTCGCTTCCCCTACTACAACGCTGGTGGCCAACTGATTGCCTTCAAGGCACGGACACCCGACAAGGACTTCCGATGGTCAGGCAAGAACGAAGACCACCAACTCTTCGGTCAGCAGCTCTTTGGTGGGGCCAAGGGCAACAACAAAACTATCGTTGTTACCGAGGGTGAACTGGATGCCTTGAGCGTTTGGCAAGCCCGCCCTAACTGGCCAGTGGTAAGCCTCGACAACGGGGCACAGGCTGCCAGAAAGTCCCTTCAGTATCAATACAAGTTCATCGACAGATACGACGAAATCGTTCTGTTATTTGATAATGACGAACCTGGGCAACGAGCTGCTCAAGAGTGTGCTCAACTGTTCAGCCATCAAAAGGTATTCATTGCAACCCTATCCAATTACAAGGATGCCAATGAAGCGATCATGGCCAAAGACGCTGAGGCTATACGCCAGGCTTTTTGGCAGAAGAAACCGTATTCACCAAAGACGGTTATCGACGGACGCGACCTATTCGATCTCGCAATTAAGCCTCTACATGGTCGGGATGCTAACTGGCCTTTTAGTTGTCTTGATAGCCTCACCAGCGGGCTTCGTTTCGGGGAACTGGTTACTGTCACGGCTGGGTCTGGGGTAGGTAAGAGTACGTTCTGTGGTGAGGTAGCTCAGGCATTGGTTGACCAAGACCAAAAGGTTGGCTATATTGCCCTTGAGGAGAGTCTTCAACGGACAGCACTTCGGTTGATGTCAGTCAAAGCAAATAAACCTCTTCACCTCAACAACGAACTACCGCCTGATGAACTTAAGACAGCGTTTGAATCGTCTCTTGGGACGGGACAGGTATTTCTTCGTGATGGGTTCGGGTCAGTCGATCCTGAGGCCATACTTAGTGATTGCCGGTTCATGGCACAGGCAAAAGATGTACGGTGGATCATTCTTGACCACCTCTCAATCTTAATGTCTGGCAACGAATCACACGATGAACGTAAGCTCATTGATGTGACTATGACAAAGCTTCGATCCTTTGTTGAGGAGACTGGTGTTGGAATGATCCTTATCAGCCACCTCAAGCGTCCCCAAGGGGACAAGGGACACGAAGACGGCCAACAGGTTAGCCTGGGGCAGTTACGCGGCTCACATAGCATCGTACAGCTATCTGACATGGTTATTGCTCTTGAACGTAACCTATCGTCAGGTAACAATTTTGCTAACATCCGTGTACTCAAGAACCGTTTCAATGGCCAGACTGGAAAGGCTGGTACCATTGTTTATGATTCCACCACTGGACGCATGACCGAAGACCTTACTGCTGAGTTCAATGACTCCAAAGCATCAACTGGATCAAACGACTACGGAGATTTCTAACCGTGTTATTTGTGCCTGCGGTTCTGACGCTTTCTTTTTCTCGGAGATGGAACCGAGTGGTTACTTCTGTGAGGAATGTGGGCGACCAGATCCTATTACGCAACGTACCCTCGACACTGAAGAACCCGGATACTGGGGCCTATGAAACTCGTCTTTGACGTTGAAACAAACGGCTTACCTAGACAGGGTTTAAGCTGTATCCACTGCCTCGTGACGAAAAACATCGAAACCGGAGAAGTCCTCCGATACAATGATGTTGGCACTCACGAGTCTATCACCACAGGAATCAACATCCTTGCCGAAGCTGATGTCCTTATCGGGCACAACATTGTTGGCTTCGACGTTCCTGTGATTCAAGGAATCTATCCATTCTTTGAACCACGAGGGAAACTATGCGACACACTTATTTTGAGTCGCTTATTCCAACCGGACATTCTGTCGATTGACTATCGAAGGAAGCCGATTGGAATGCCAGGCAAGCTCTATGGCCGCCACTCGTTGGAAGCCTGGGGTTACCGCCTGGGTGATTACAAGGGTGAGTTTGGTAAGACTACCGACTGGTCTGAGTGGTCACAGGAGATGGAGGACTACTGCGAACAGGACGTTCACGTTTGTGAGACCCTGTTCAACAAGGTCTTCCGCAATAACATGAAGAAGTACCTTGATGCTGTCTGGTTAGAACATGACCTGGCAAAGATCATGGCACTTCAAGAGACAACCGGTTGGCCTTTTGATGTTATTAAAGCCCAGAAGTTAGAGTCCACTCTCCGAACAGAGATGGATCAACTTGCCGATCACATGCGAGAAACCTTCCCGTATGTTGATGGCGGAACCATGATTCCCAAGAGGAATAACAGCACCAAAGGATACTTTGAGGGCGCTGAGTTTACCAAGCTTAAGGAGTTCAACCCAACCAGCAGGCAACACATCGCCTGGGCATTTGCTACTTGGAGAGGTTGGAAACCTGAGCAATTCACTGATACTGGAGCACCAAAGATTGATGAAGGAGTTCTCCAATCAATCAACACTGACGAAGCCAACACCTTCGGACGTATCCTTGAGCTTCAAAAAGCCCTTGGACAACTCAGTGATGGAAACGCAGCATGGCTCAAAACAGTCACCCCTGAGGGGCGTATCCACCACGTTTGCCAACTTGCTACCAACACCGGGCGCAACGCGCACAGCCGACCAAATCTTGGGCAGACGAGTTCAGATCCTCGTTGTCGTGAACTATTTGGTCCTGGCCATGGTATGCGTCAGGTTGGTGCTGATGCTTCCGGCTTGGAGCTTCGTATGCTTGGCCACTATCTCGCTGAGTTTGATGGCGGTGCTTTCGCTGACGTTGTAGTCAACGGAGACATCCACCAACAGAATGCAGATCGTGTTGGTTGTTCTCGCAAGGAAGTCAAGACCCTAACCTACGCATTCATCTATGGCGCTTCTGACAAGAAGATCGGCACCTCGCTCGATAAGTCATTGGGTGATGAGGAAGCAAAGGTTCTTGGTAAAAAAATACGAGCAAAGTTCCTCAAGGCAATTCCCGGTCTTGATGACTTGCTTAAGAACGTGGCCACTCAATCTGCTTCTGATGTATTGGTTGGTCTTGATGGCCGTCCAATTAAACTACAAGGAAAGAAACACGCTGCCCTTAACTACCTCTTGCAATCAGCAGGTGCGATAGTTTGTAAGCGGTGGAATGTAATCGCCTTTGATCAAACCCAAAAACTCGGATGGAACTGGGGCATTGATTACCAATGGCTCGGATGGATCCATGACGAGATTCAACTCGCTGTTAAACCGCACCTAGTAAATGACGCCAAGTTCCAACTTGAATGGTCAATCGTCCAAGCGGGGGAATACTATAACCTCCGCGTCCCCCTCGCCTCAGAAGCGAAAGAGGGAAGCACCTGGGCGGACTGCCATTGAACCTGAACTTCGGATTGATGCCGACTTCTTTGCCTACCGTTGTTGTCAGGTAAATGAAGTTGAACTTGACTGGGGTGATGATTTGATTACGATTGCCAGTAACTTCAAAGAGGTTATTAGGGCATTCAATACCGAGATTAAGAATCTCCAAACAAGGTTTGATACGGAACGAGTACTGCTGTACTTCTCTGACAGTAAGAACTTCCGTAAACTGATCGACTCAGACTACAAGGGTAAACGCACCAAACGAAAGCCGGTAGGGTATAAGCGGTTGTTGGAGTGGTGCAAATCACACTTCAAAACAATTCGCTATGAAAACCTCGAAGCGGACGATGCACTGGGTCTGGAATGTCATCTCGATCCTAGCGATTTTATTCTTATTTCTCCTGACAAGGACATGAAACAGATCAGCTGTAATCTCTTTAATGGAGATGAGCTGAAGTTTATTACACCTGAAGAAGCCGACTACTGGTTTTGGACGCAATGCCTTACGGGCGACCCAGTGGATGGTTACAAAGGAGTGCCCGGCATTGGTGCCAAAGGCGCTCAAAAGATACTCGCTAAGTTTGAGGATCCATGGCAGGCTATATTGACCTCCTATGAGATGTCAGGCTTAACGCTTGATGATGCTATCCGCAACGCTCGTCTCGCACGGATTCTCCGGCCTGGTGAGTATAACTCTACCACAAAGGAGCCTATTCTATGGAACCCACCCCAATCCTCCTTGGACTTGACATCAGCTTAGTTCTGGCTATTGTTTATGTCTTGGACCGCAACGTATTCCACCTCATCGACATCATCCTCCGTGCCATACCAGTCTGGTTTCAATTACGAAGACATCAAATCGTTCTTGGAACGCAACTGTGGCTCGATAGACGATCATTCAGAAATGATGCCCTGGGACGATTTCTGGCAAACCGTAGACTCAAAAGTATTATTGACAACCCCGACTACGCAGAGTTATTCCGTGACCAAGTACAGTCCGACTCACTACCAGAGAGGAAAGATTGAGGTTTGGGATTTTATCGTTGATCAAAAGCTTGACTACCTTTCCGGTAATGTGGTAAAGTACGTTTGTCGTGCTGGACACAAAGACCATGAAACCGAAATGGATGATTGGCTCAAGGTAAAGGCTTACGTCGAGCGTAAGATCAAGGCTATTTCCGAATCCCGTAATCGCTGATTCCATGTCATCGCTGCTCCAACAGGCCATCACCTTCCGCGAGGCGATGGAACAACCTATCAACACCACTGATGAGAACGTTCACGAACTACAAGCAAACCTTATTACTGAGGAATACATTGAGTTCTGTAATGCGTTTGATTCTGAGTTCACCACTCTAGATCAAGTAGAAGAAAACCGAATCGAGCAGCTCAAGGAATTGGCTGATCTGGTGTTTGTCTGCTACCAATATGCGGCTGCTCGTGGCTGGAACCTGGACATGGCGATGAACCGTGTCTTTGAATCCAACATGAGCAAACTTGTCGATGGGAAACCTCTCCGCCGCCCAGACGGTAAAGTTCTCAAAGGCCCTAACTACCAACCCCCTGTTCTTGACGACCTCCTCTAAACCAATGTCCACTCAAAAGATTGCACGAACTGGCCGTGTTCAAAACTGGATTGACAACCCCGAATCTCGCCTACCGGTCAGCTGTACGGTCTTCCAAGTGGATGACACGATGGAGGGGCCTGAAGGCATTGAAGCCTCATGGCGCTTTGTTTCGCACGCTCTTCGTAACGGAGCTGGCGTTGCTGTTCATCTCACTAAGCTTCGTCCTAGAGGGGCAGAGAATGGAAAGGGTCTTACAGCATCCGGCCCTGTCTCCTTTGCCCGAATCTATTCGGCGCTGAATGAAACCCTCCGCCGAGGTGGTATCTACAAGAACGGGGCAGTAGTCTGTCACCTAGACTATACCCATCCTGATGCCATTGAATTTGTTACTGCTTCCCGAGCCGACCTCGCTTGGGTTAAGCGATGCTTGAATGTTGATGAGAACTTTCTCAAGTATGCCTCTGATGAACTGATTGATGCCACGATTGATGGTATCAAGAAGGGTGACATCTGGCTAAACAAGATCCGTTATGACGCTGAAGGCAATCGTATCCTTGGTAACGTTTGTCTGGAGGTGTATCTACCTAGTCGTGGTACCTGCCTTCTTCAGCATATCAATCTCGGAGCTTGTGGTATTGAGGACTTGGTTCCTGCATTTTTTGAAGGCATGAGTACCCTCATCGAACTCCACGGCAAGACTGGCGTTGGAGAAACTGGTGAGTACCTTTCCCCTGAGACTGACCGTCAGGTTGGCCTTGGTGTTCTTGGTCTGGCTAACTTCCTTTGCCAGCACGGCGTAACATATAAAGAGTTTGGAAACGCCCTTACCAAATTCCATACTCATCAACCGGAGCATACTCCGGCTTACCTCCTTGTATCTGAACTTGCAAAAGCCATTGAGATTGCAGCGCAAATTGCTCGGGTCGCTAAAATGGACCGTGCCTTTGCCATTGCACCTACGGCTTCCTGCTCTTATAACAACGTCGATCTTCGTGGCTATACTACTGCCCCAGAGTTGGCCCCTCCTATCTCTCGTCACGTCGATAGGGATAGTGGGACTTTTGGAGTCCAGTCTTATGACTACCCGCCGAACATCGAGATTGCAGCTGAAGTAGGTTGGGATGCTTACAAGGAAGTTGTGGACGGTATTGTTCGCCTCTTCCAAAGCACGCTTCTCTTCCACGGATACAGCTTCAACAGTTGGTCAGACGTTGTTACCTATGACCGAGACTTTATCTATGAGTGGATGTATTCCCCTCAAACGAGTCTCTATTATTCCCTCCAGGTGATGCCTGATACTCAAGCAAAAGATGACGCCCTCGCCGCTCTTGACGAGGACTTCCGTGATCTCTTTGGGTTTGAGGATGAGGTTGATCCTGACTGCGGCTGTCCCAAAGTTAAACCAGAAAACGAACCCTGTATTCCCTGCGGAGAATGAGCCCAACCCTGTCGCCATACGATCAAGTTATCAGCCGCAAACGCAAGTGGACCCCTGTGGCGGTACAAAAGGGACAGGTGGTAGAAGGGGCTGAGGACTCGCTTAAACGCGCCCTTGGCCTTCGCCACCTTGAACTGCCTGTGCGTGAGTTTCTTCAACAAGCTCTTGATAAGGATCTGCCCCGAACACCTGGCGTGCGTGAGGCTCTCCTTTCAAATCAGAAAGATGAAGAGAACCATGACCTGGCATTGAATTATGTGATTGATGCTCATGGTGCCGACCTAAAGCATGAAGACGAAGCCAAGCACATCCTTAAAGCATGGCTTGACGCACCTGAGCATCCGATACTCAAAGCAGCTATCCTGGAGCGCAGTGTCTTTTTTGTTATTCTCCCTTTCTTTCGATTCAACGGAGACATCGGAATCAGAACCACAGCAGCAGACATCAGTAGAGACGAACAAACCCACGTCGCCATCCACTCAATGGTCTGCTCCGAGCTGGGCCTCAAGTCCACATCAAGCCTCAATCGCTTACGTCGAGCGACTGTGGGATGGGTAGTGGATGGGCTTAAGTCTTCCACGAATAAGTATCTTGATAAGGACTTCTGGCTTAGCCAATCCGATTCTCTTTATGATCGTGGTAAAGCCCCTGGCTTGAAGGATACCCAACGGGCCAGGATGCCTGCCTTCTTTGAAGCGGCAAATACCGACCTTCCACAATATGGTTAATCCATGTCATACCTTGATGAGGATCCTTTGCCCCTTACGCATGTCGTAGGGGGTAGGGTTGATTTGCTTCGGCTCATTGATGAGCTTGAAACAATGTATCCTGATCGGTTTCCTGATTGCAATATAACTGAGCGGGAACTTGCTTTCCAGGCTGGTGCTATTGCTGTCATCAAACACCTCAAAAATAAAACTTCAAGAGATTAAGATCATGTGTCTTCTTCCTCAGCCTCAGCGGTTTACGCCGCCTTCTTCACCTCCTGCTCCTCCCCCGCCCCCTCCTGCTCCTCCTGCTCCTCCTCCGGCTCCTGTGAGTGCTGGTGAAAAGGTGGGCACTATTAAGACCGCCGCTAGTATGCGTAGCGCCCGTCAAAAGGCTGCTGGTGCTGCTGGCTTCCGTGCTCCTACCCCCACCCCTACCCTTGGCACGATCAGTGGCCAAGCAACCGGACTCAACATTCCTGGTTCTTGATTAAATGGAAAATCAATCTGCTGCTGGCCGTTACGCTCGTTTGGCGAGTGACAGAACGATCTTCCTTGATACTGCTCGGGAGTGTGCAAGGCTTAGTTTGCCATACCTTTTAACGCCAACTGGTGTTTATAATGGCCAACAACTGCCCACTCCTTGGCAATCTATCGGTGCCAAAGGCGCTAACGTCATGGCCTCGAAGCTTATGCTTAGCTTGTTCCCAGTAACGGCTACGTTCTTCAAGCTTCAGATCAACGACGGTAAACTCGCCTCGGATCCAAATCTTGATGCTACGATCAAATCTGAGATCGACTTGAGCCTCTCCAAAATGGAGCGGGTTATCATGCAACACGTTGCTGAATCACAGGATCGAGTGATCCTTCACCAGGCAATGAAGCATCTGATTGTAACCGGAAATGTTCTGGTTTACATGGGTTCGAGTGGTGTTAAGCTTTATCCTCTTGACCGTTTTGTGGTCGTCCGTGATGGAGAGGGTCAACCCACCGAGATCGTTACTGTTGAATCTATCAACCGTCAATTCCTTCCTGAGCAATTCCAAAAGCCCAAGTCATCCATCAATCGTGTGGATGATAACACTGCTACTCCTTCTGTGGACGTGACAGTGGGTGAGGATGAGGTTGCTGTCTATACGTGGGCTAAGCTCACTGATGGTCAGTGGCGTTGGCGTCAGGAGGTCGATGGTGAGATCATTGAGGACAGCTACGGCAAAGCCCCCAAGAATACTACCCCCTGGCTTCCCCTTCGCTTCAACATTGTGGATGGAGAGGACTATGGGCGTGGTCGTATCGAAGAGTATCTTGGCGATCTGAAGTCCCTTGAGGGTCTGATGCAAGCCATGGTAGAGGGTTCTGCTGCTGCTTCTAAGGTTGTCTTCCTAGTGTCCCCGTCTGCTACTGTCAAGCCCAGCGTACTTGCTAAGGCTGGTAATGGCGCTATCATTCAAGGAAGGCAGGATGATGTGTCTGTGATTCAAGTTGCCAAACAGGCTGACTTCTCCACAGCGTATCAAATGATCACCCAGCTTACCCAACGGCTGAGTGAGGCATTCCTTATTCTGACTGTTCGCCAGTCGGAACGTACCACTGCCGAAGAGATCCGTGCTACCCAGCAGGAACTTAACGAACAACTTGGTGGTATCTATGGAAACCTGACCACTGAACTTCTTCGTCCTTATCTTCAACGGAAGTTGTTTGTTCTTCAACGGTCTGGTGTCCTACCCAAACTTCCTAAGGGCGTTGTCTTCCCTACCGTTATTGCTGGTATCGAAGGCATTGGCCGTGGTCAGGATCGTGAATCATTGATGATGTTCCTTCAGACTATCTCACAGTCTCTTGGACCTGAAGCCATGATTCGCTTTATCAATCCAGAGGAAGCAATCAAACGGCTTGCTGCTGCTCAAGGTATTGATCCTATTCAGCTCATTAAGACCGCCAAAGAGCGTGAGAATGAGATGAAGCAACAGCAGGCACAGGCAGCACAGATGTCTCTTATGGGTCAGGCAGGGCAGCTTGTTAAAGCTCCTATGATGGATCCTGATAAGAACCCTGGTGTTACCGAAGCCCTTCAAAATACAGTCGATGGAATCGCAAGCTCCACTCAACCAGCCCCTCAATCCTGAGGATTTTGAAATTACCTCTGATGAAGCTACCTCCCTTTCCCCTCGTAGGAAGCCCGCAGGTAAACCCGTAGTCAAGACGGATACCGCCCGTCCCAAGAAAAACCCGGTGGTTATTCCTGGTCTTGGCAACGTCCGTCTTGTTATCCACTAATTCACCACACCATGCCTGAAATCATTTTTGACGCAACTGATCCTGATGTGACAGAAGCTCGGCTTGAAAACGAAGCGCGGCTTGTGGACATTGGTGATAAGTTGATGGCTGAAGAAGAAGCACGTGACCTCGATAAGTATGAACGGGCTCGTGCTGCCGAGGAGGCAGAGCTTCGGTATGCCGGTAAGTTTAAGTCCGCTGAGGATCTTGAAAAGGCATACAAGGAGCTGGAAAAGAAACTTGGCCAAAAAGATGAAGCCACTCAAGAAGAGGGTGATAACACCCAGGATGTGAGTGAGTCAGAGGAGGAATCCGCTGATGAGGTTTCTGAAACTGCCCAGTTTATTAAAGATGCCTCTGAGGAGTACTTCAGCAACTCTAACCAACTAAAACCAGAGACCGTTCAGAAGCTTAAGGAACTGCCGTCTGAGCAGCTCATTGATGCGTATCTGGAACTGCAAAAGAATGCGACCATCCAACAGCAGGAACTGTCTGACACTGATGCTAAGGCAATCCTTGCTTCCGTTGGTGGTGAGTCTGCCTATAATGAAACTCTTGCCTGGGCAGCAGAAAACCTGAAGCCTGATGAGGTGGCTGCGTTTGATAACGTGGTCAACAGTGGCAACAAGGATGCGATCTTCTTTGCTGTTCAAGCCCTCAACCAACGATACATGGATGCTGTTGGATTTGAAGGCAAGCGGGTATCTGGTAAATCGGTGAAGAGTACCGTTAAAGGATTCCGTAGCCAAGCTGAACTGGCCCGTGCCATCTCCGATCCTCGTTATCGGAATGACCCTGCCTATCGTTTGGACATTGAAGAGAAGCTTGCCGCAAGTGGTGATCTGATCTAACAAAACCGGGGAGGCTAAGATAGCGCCAGGCAGATAGCCTGGAAGAGGTGAGTGCAATTCTCACTACTCCCTATTGAGGATGGGACAACCTCGTTAAAAACCCAGTCATGACTGGAATGGGCCCGCTGCGGTGGATACCCCAGGAAAGGATAAACCCCCAAATTAAATAATCTCTCTCAAAGGCCTTTGGGAATTAAGTTTCACATTCTTCATTCCCCTTAAAAACTGTGACTGCAACTCTTACTCAACTTGGCCAGTCTAATAAAGCTGGCGATAAGAAGGCTCTGTTTCTGAAGCTCTTCACCGGTGAGGTCTATGAGGCCTTCCGTAATGCTACTATTGCCAAGGGTCTGGTGATGAACCGCACCCTGCGTAACGGCAAGGAAGCTCAATTCATCCACACTGGGCGTGTGACCGCTGGTTTCCATACCCCCGGCACTGCTATCCTTGGTAGCGGCAACCCCCCTGTGGCTGAGACCACCATCGCAATGGACGACCTGCTGGTTGCCTCTGCGTTCGTGTATGACCTGGACGAAACCCTCGCCCAGTACGACATCCGGGGCCCCATCGCCCGTCAGATCGGCCAGGCTCTGGCTGAGTTCTATGACCGTCGTATCTTCCGCGTGCTGGATCGTGCCTCAGGTCTGACTGCTGCTGTGACCGGTGAGCCTGGTGGCTTCCGTGTGAACCTCGGCGCCAACAAGGAGTATGATGCTCAGGCTCTGGTGGATGGTTTCTTCGAAGCCGCTGCCCGTCTGGACGAAATCGCTGCTCCTAAGGATGGCCGTGTGGCTGTGCTGTCCCCGCGTCAGTACTATGCTCTGATCAGCCAGGTGGATACCAACATCCTGAACCGCGAGTACGGTGCTGCCGGTGGTAGCCTGAACAGCGGCGAAGGTCTCTACGAGATCGCTGGTATCAAAATCTACAAGTCCAACAACATCCCCTTCCTCGGCAAGTATGGCTCTGCTGCCGGTACCGCCATCGACGCGACTGCTGTGACTGGTGAGAACAACAACTACGGTGTGGCTGCTGACTTCACCAATGCTTGCGGCCTGATCTTCCACCGTGATGCTGCTGGTGTTGTGGAAGCCATCGGTCCTGCTGTGCAGACCACCGGTGCTGACACCAAGGTGATCTACCAGGGTGATGTGATCGTGGGCCGTCTGGCCTATGGTGCTGCCCCTGTGCGTGTCTCCTGTGCTGGTGCGTTCCGCAACGTTGCCTGATTTAATTTAGGCTTTAATAAGGGGTTAGCTTATTAAAGGTTAGCCCCTTTTCTTTTAATTCCTGTCCGATAATGACAATCCAACTCCAAGCTATCAATCAGATGCTTAGTGGCATCGGGCAGGCCCCGGTGGTAAGCCTAGATGTCGCTAACCCCGAAATTGCTATTGCAGTAGACATTTTAGATGCTGTCGATAGAGAAGTACAAGGAGAAGGATGGCACTTCAACACTGAGGTTGCTTATCCCTTTACCGCAGACAATAACGGTAACATCTTTGTTCCTGTTAATGTGCTTCAACTTTCGGATAACAAGTATGCCAACAATCAGAAATACCAGACCGTATTGCGTGATGGCAAACTTTACGACAAGGTAAACCATACCTATACGTTTACTGCCGGATCAACGATTAAATGCGATGTTGTTTGGAAGTTTGATTTTGAGGATCTACCTCAAGTCTTCCAAGACTACATCACCCAACGATCCACCCGAGTCTTTGCTGGACGTGTGTTGGGTTCCCAGGAAATGGTAACCTTTAACGCCCAGGACGAAGCCCTCCTCCGCGCCAACTGCCTTGCTTATGATACAAGCAGCTCTGACGTAAACATCTTTGGTCAGGAAACTGGTCAAAACTTTTACATTAGTTACACTCCTTTCCGCGCTATTGCCCGATAAATCATGGCTGCTATCTCACAAAGAACTATTGGCCTGGTTGGTGGGGTATCGCAACAGCCGGACTCTCTCATGCTTCCAGGTCAACTGAGGGAGTGTGATAACTATTACCCTGATCCAACGTTTGGTCTTCTTAAACGGCCAGGCGCACAGTTTGTTCGTCGTATTGAAAATTCACTGTCTGGTGGCAGTTGGTTCTTTATTTGTAAAGGACTAGACGAGAAGCTTCTTCTTCAAATTACCAACAACGGTACGGTACGGCTGTGGGATGCTCAAAGCGGCATTCAACAAACCGTCAATGCCCTCTCTGGTACAGCTACCACATACGCCACCCACACGAAGAGTTCTAATCTTGAGGTTCTTCAGATCAACGATTATATCTTTGTGTTGAACCGTGGGATAATTGTTCAGGACGTAGCAACTACCTCTGCTGCTCAGAACCCATTTGGTTATGTAACGCTTACTACCATTGCTTATGACACGACCTATCGTGTTGTGATTGATGGTACTGCGTTTACCTATAATACACCTACCGCCTCTGGCTCTAACCTCAACGCCAATACCATCATTAGTAATCTTGTTAGCACCATCAATGCTAACCCCGCTTATATTGCTACTGGTGTTGCTAACTACATCCACATCCGCCGTGCTAATAATGCTGATTTTAGCCTTGAAGCTACTGGTAGTCTTAGCGGTACTGGCCTTGTTGCGTATAAAGGAATTGTAGATGGTGTTCAGGATCTGCCCAGTCAGTTCCTCAATAACTACATCGTTAAGGTTGCTGGTAATGCCGATACCAATGGTGATGATTACTACGTCAAATTCCAAACCAGTAATGGCGGCAACCAAGGCGCAGGGAGTTGGGTGGAAACAATCAAGCCAAGTGAGGTTCTTGGTCTGAACGCTACCACGATGCCCCATGCGTTGATTCGTGAGGCAGATGGCACCTATACCTTCCGTGAACTTAGCGCGGCAGCTGCGGCCTCCTACGTGCTGTCTACGACGGTTACAGGCATCCCTACCGCCATCAGTGTTACCTCCGTGGGTGCGGCCCGTTGGAACGTAGGACAAGCCTTTCCTGTTTATGGTGGAGCTGGTAAGAACCTACGTCTTCGGGTAAGTAGTGTTAATGCTCAAAAGCAAATTACTGGCATTGAGATTATCCGAGCTGGTCAAGGCTATGCGGCCACCAACGTGGTATCCAATAACCAAGGCGATACCTTTACCATTACAACCGTAGCCTCTGCTACTATTTCTGGTAGTACGTGGGCAACAGAATATTGGTCACAAAGAACGGTTGGTGATGTTGATTCATCTCCCAGTCCAAGTTTTGTTGGGAGTCGCATCTCTGGCATTTCCTTCTTCAAGAACCGTTTGATTTTGATGAGTGATGAGAACATCGTCTGCTCACAGGCAGGTGAGTTTTTGTCGTTCTATCCTTCAACGGTTATTACGGTTATTGATAGCGATCCGATTGACATCTCTGCTGGTTCTACCACCAGGGTTGAATTTCGGTATGCTCTTCAACAATCCAATGGTTTGCTGGTGTTTGCGGATAACGCCCAGTATATCCTTCAGACTCGAACTGAAGCATTCTCTCCTGCTACAGCTGAACTTAACCTGATCTCTAGCTTTAGTCACACCACCGACATTAAACCTCTGGATCTTGGCAGTACGGTTGTGGTTGTGGAGGAAAACGAAACCTCCATTTCGGTTAATGAGCTGACAATCAACATTGATTCCAATCCACTTAAGAAGGAACTTAGCAAGCTAATTCCCTCTTATATTCCCAATGGAATCAATCTAATTACCAACACTTTGAGTGCTTCTGTATTTGGACTTATCTCAATCCAGGAACCAGAGACTGTTTACCTTTTCCGGTACTATACCCAAGATCAGGAACGTTTTATTGCGTCTTGGTTTAAGTGGACTTTTCCCGCGCCTGTGCTGTTGATTGAGTTCCACGAAGATGAGGTGTTCCTTGTACTTCAGGGTGATACCCAGCCGGTGCTGTGTCGGATGGAACTGTTGACAGAGACCCCTGGCGGTGCTATCTTCTTTGAGGATAAGTACGTTGACCTTCGGATGGACTTGTTTGATTACAACCCAGCTAAAACATACGTGTCCGCAACAGATGAAACAAAGATATTCTTTGATGAAGGTGCTGACATCGCATCAGCCCAACCATGTGTGGTAAAGATTAGTCCAAACGATAACTCCTTTGTTGAGTATCCAGCCCTCCAATACAACGCTGCTGCCCCCGCTGGACAGAAGTATTATGTGACGGTTGACGGAAACCAGACGGCTGAGCAGTTTGCTCTTGGTTATCAAATCACCTCAACGGCTCGGTTTCCTGGGTTCTATGTCAAAAAAGATAAAGTAGCAGATGAGATAAATGTTCCTACTATTCACCGCGTCCGCTTCTATAGCCATGAGTCTGGACCCTTTGAGGCCTCCCTTGATGTTCCAGGTAGGGCTACCTTTAACATTACCTTGCCACAAATTACAGCAAACCAAAGCCAAGCTAACGAAGCTCCAATGCTGAGGACTGCTGAAAACATTGTTCCTATTATGGCAAAGGGTAAAGACGTTGACCTTACTATTACCTGCAATGCTCCTTTTCCTCTGGCTTTGGTTACAATGACCTGGGAAGGGACTTACAACAACAAAGGTATTAAAGCTGTATGATCCACGAAATCCGTCCAGCCACAATCAAAGATACTATCTATTTGGCTGAGCACCTTCAGACGGATGATCTTAATGAAATCCTCGGGTGGGGCCACAATCCATTAAAGGTTCTACCCGAGTCCTTTTCTCAGCTTGACAATCCAATCAGTTTTTTGATTAAGGATAAGCTGTGTGGGATGGCGGGGGTATCCAGAACCGATGCCCAAAGCGGAGCGATTTGGATGTTAACAACAGATCATGTCCGTCCGTATCCAAAACTCTTTTTTAAGGAGGCTAAAAAATGGGTCGATCAACAAACCTCCTATGCTGTGCTTCATAACATAGCTGATCCTCGAAACCGAATGCACATGAAGCTTCTTCACCTTCTTGGGTTTAAGAAACTTGGTTATGTGACTGTCGGACCACAGAAACTAACTTATGTTGAATTTGCTAAATTAACAAATCATGTGTAATCCAGCGATTGTTATTGGGGCAGCAACTGCTGTCATGGGTAGTTTGCAATCCATTGCAGGTTACCAACAACAACAAGCACAGTATCAGTACGAACAACAGGTTGCTCAAACGCAGTATCAGTATCAGGTACAAGCGTATCAGGAATCGCAACGTGCTTACCAGGAACAGATTAAGGCCAACGAGGCAGCAGCTAACCGTGCTTACATTGCCGAACAGCGTAAGCTTCAAACGGATTATGCTAAGGCTGCTCAAGATGCTCAACAGCTTATGATTGATAAGCTCAAGGCACAAGGGCAAGTACTTTCTTCCGGTAGGACTGGTAAATCCATTGCCCTACTTGCCAGTGATGCTGAGCGGGAATACGGCAAGGATCTAGCCAATCTGGGTACCAACCTTGGTTATGCCCGTGAAGCCTATACCTTGGCTGGTCTTGACATTGAAGCAGATGCACGTTCAGCTAATGCACAGGCAGCTGCGGGTCGTATGGCGCAACCTATGGCTCCAATAATTGGTCCTGGTCCTAGTGCTACCGGGGCTGTTCTAGGCATTGGTCAGGCTGCGCTTAGCGGCTTTAGTATGTATCAAGGCCTTAAAGCTCCATCTGGTTTTAGCGATTCGGCTTCTGTTGGCGTAAGTCGTGAATCTGCAAAACGTGGTATTCCAGGAAGCGTTTCTGCTAGTACAAGAATGCCTTATTACGGTCCCGCTTTCTAAAATAAAATGGCACAACGAGTACAACTTACTGGTTACCAGGGACCGCGTGGTTTTAAGACCGAACAGGTATTTGATGCCTCTCGTCAAATCTTAAGTCAGGGTGAACAGGTAACCAATCAACTAGAACGTATTGGGCAACAGTTTGCTCGCAATCAAGCATCTGACCTTGAGACCCTTGCTGGTTTTAGTTCGACGCTTGGTAAGTTCCTTCAAGATACCCAACAGAAGAAAAACGAACAAGAATACAATCTTGGTCTTTCTGAGGTTCTTAATGGAACTGCGGAACTTCCTACTGAGATTGTAGATAGTTATCAGAAGGAAACCGACATCCTTCGTCGTGCTGCTGATGCTGATACCCAGACTGCCAACTTCCTCGAAAATGATGGACAGCTTGGTATTGCTACTGAGTTCCGCACACGCAGCAAAGCAATCAGTGGGTGGAGGGCTTACGGTCAGGCAGTAGGTACTGCTAAACAGGCAGCCAGCAATGCTCAGGCATTTTTTATTGAGTTTATGGATCGTACTGATCCAATCATTCCCCTTCCTGATGGTCGTGTGATTGCTCCTGGGCAGGCTATGGGTCAGACGGAACTGGCAGCCGTAATGAATGTTGCCCAGCAGGAATTTGTAAAGCAAAACAGGTTGGCAGCCATTAACCCTCTCGTGTTGGTTGAACACCTAGCCCCAACGCTTCAAGCCGTTAAAGGTCAAGTTGCTTCCAATCATCTTTCCGAACAAACCAGGAAGCGTAGGGAGACGGCGATTTCTGATCTGGATAGTCAGGTTAACTCCAGCTTCAGCAACCCCCAGGGTACCACGGAAACCATGTCTACGGACTTCCAGTATCTTGTGGAACTGTATCAAACTGATGGTGGTTTGAGCCGTGGTGCGGCCTCTGATCGTGCCGTGGAGCTGGCTCTTGAATCCATTAAGAGTCTGCCCAAAGATTTGGCTGATCAGCTGCTGCTAAGGCTGTCTAACGTTCCTAAGATCAAAGATCAACCAAACAGCATTAAGCTTGGCCTGGCCTATGCCAAGGAGTTTAACCAAGCGGCTGATGCTATCTCTGATCGAGCTGTTGCCCTTCAACAACGCCAGGAAGCCCAGCTTAATAAGCAGGCAGAACAGGCGGTAATGCTTCTTGAAAAGGCACGGCAGGACGTTAACCTTCCTCCGCAACAACTCAAGGCACTTCGCCAACAAACCATCCAAACGCTTGGTATCCTTGCCGATAAGGGTAGTACATCTGCTCTTCAATCAAGGGCTTCTCTTCTTGCTGAACCTGCTAACGTTGACTATACCCTTTATCGTCAGTACCGTGCTGGTATTGATCAGGGTAAACGTCCCAGCGCAGAACAGATTCAACGAGACTTCCAGGCTGGACGACTCACCGCTAATATGGCGGAAGAGCTTAAGCAGTACTCCACCTCTTCGGATCGTGGGGACTTCATGAAGCAGTTTGGTTCTTCGTTTAAGGAAGCTGTTACTTCCAAGCTTAAAAACGAAGGTGCCATTAGCCTGAACCCCTTTGGCCAGCCTCTTCAGCATACCCAACACGTCAATCAGACCATTAACGATCTGGCTGATAGTATTTATAAGGTCTATGATGCAGAACGGCGTAAAGGAAATCAGCTTAATGATGAAGACATTAACCAGTTGATTGAAAACCAGCTTCCGCGTGCTATTGGTCGTTACTTCCAATATGACAAAGAAACCAAGTCTTGGAAGACTCGTCAAATCAGCAGGAACCCTGCCATCACTCCTGATAAAATCAAGAGCACGTTGCGTGGGTATGTGCCTGATGTTGGTGGATTTGATCCACGAACCATTCAACTGCGGAACCTACGGTCTGGTAACTCTGCCCTACCCAAGCCTGAAGTAGAGGATAACATCCAACGCTTTCAGAATGGACAGCCTCCTACCGCACGGATGCAAACCCTTGCGGCTACCAATCCATTAGGTATTGTTGGTGCGCTTACCCATCAAGCCCAACACCACGGCCTGGACTCTGCTGTTATTGAAAACAGCCCCCAAGCCCAGGAAATGATGCGTCTTCAGCGTCTTGCCCCTCGTGCTGTTCAGCGTCTTGCCACTGCTCCAGATTACATGACCCAAATGCTTCAGCTTCAGCGTATTGCTCAAGCAGAACAACGGGCCATTCGGATGCAAGAAACAGGTGTTCCAGCTACGGGCGGTTTGCAGCCTGGAGTACAAGTTACCATGACGGATTATTTGAAACTTGGTCTTCAACAGGGTCTGCCTCCTGAGCGTGCTATCTTGATGGCTGCTATTGGAATGGCGGAATCTTCTGGTAATGCTGGTGTTCGCAATGATAACCGATCCACGGGTGATAACTCCTATGGCCTGTGGCAAATCAATATGATTGATGATCTTGGTCCTAGTCGTAGGGCTAAGTATGGTCTTAAATCAGACAACGATCTAAAAGATCCAGAAACCAATGCTCGGGTGATGGCTGACATCCTTAAGGGAAGTGGTCTATCTGCCTGGGGTGCCTATAATGATAGGCGTTACCTTCAGTATATGAATGAAGCTCGGCGGGCATATGCTCAGCTGAAGCGAGCGGGAGGTCTTTAAGTAGACAGATAGGGGTAGGTGCGCTTACCCCCGTTTCCCGTTGGTAAACCTTTTGTCCCTGCGGGGAATCACTATGTCTCAACTTACAGGTCCAGTTGGTCCTGGTCAAACTGATCCGTATTACACAAGTAATCAGTACGACAAGGAACAAGAAAAGTTTCAAGAAGTTCAACAAGAAGAAGCCAAGAAAAAAGCACAGAGAGAGGGACAGACGGGCCCAGCTACTGTGAATCCATTGGCTGGTATTCAACAGGCTATTGGCGGCTTTGATGCCGGTGAGGCCATTACTGGTACTATTGATGCTGTTCTTGGAACCCAAACCCAAGAGGCATACCGTCAGAAAAAAGAACAAGATCAGGCTACCTTTCAACGCGCTAATACTCAGATACAGAAAGACACTGGGTTTGGCGCAGAAGCTATTCGAGTTGCTGCTGATGTTGGGGTTGGTGCCATTGAGGGCACGCTTAATACCCTAGACATGACGGGGGACATCCTGAAGGCTGGGGCCATTAACCTTACCGGTGGTAAAGTAAAGCCAACCGAGGATCCATTTAGTGATCGTTATACGGCGGCTGCTTATTCCTTTGGTCTCCAGAAACCCAAAACTCAAGTCGGACAGACTGCTGCTAAGCTGGCTAACCTGATTGTTATTACCCGTCAGGCAGCCAAATACTTACCAAAGGGTCTTGTTGGTCTTGGTACCAAAGGAAAGGGACTCAAGGGTGCTATTGCATCTGGTGTTGTGCCTGGTGCTGTGGCTGACTTCATGTTAACCACAAAAGAGGACGGAAACTTCTCTCGGATGGTTAAGGACATGATTCCCGAGGATAGTGCCTTTAAGGATTCATTCCTTCTTGCCCTTGCTTCTGAGGAAGATGATAACGTCTTCGAAGCCAAGCTTAAGGGCACCCTAGAAGGCTCTGTATTCGGCGCTGTGGCTGATGGCCTAGTATTTATGGCTGTGGGCCGTAGGGCCGCTCAGAAGGCCCTTAAAGCGGGTGCTACGAAGGAGGAGGCGGTACAGGAAGGTCTTAAGGCAACCGAAGTAAAAGCCAAGGAGATTGAAAAGGAACACGTCAAGGCAGTTGAAAAGGAAACCCAACGGTGGGGTGATGCTCATCAAACCGAACTGGAAGAACTGACTGATCTTGAAGTTCAATACGGCCAACAGCTCGATGCTATGCGGGCTGCTGGTGTCTCTGAGACTGATCCAAAGTATGTTGCTTTGAGTCAAACAAAGGACATCGTTACTCGAAATATTGAGGAGCTGGATGAAGCCATTAGTCGTGGTTATTATCCAGATGATGCCCGTGACTATGTTGCTCAAGAAGCAGCGGCAGTTGTTAAGGAAGGTGACCCTACAAAGGCCATTGCCCAACAACACGCATCCTTTAATCAGGCGGGTGCTAAGGCGGTTAACTTTGATGTTCCCCTTGGTACGGTACGTGGTGCTACCCACATGATGACGGATGCTCAGTTCCGCATATCCAGCATTAAGGGTGATGCAGAAGAGCTGATTCGTAACATTTCCAAGCGAGCCGACCTTCAACAGGCAGCCGCAGCAGCACGTACCTCCGTGAATGCTGTGGTTAAGTCTGCTGCTGAAGAGCTTCAGAACTTCCGAGCAGCCATTGATGGGGAAACCACCAATGAGAAGCTTGTTGACATGATGAAGCAAGCTGAACTTATTGATCCAGAAAACATCACCGGAAAGGTTCTTTCCAAAAAGGGTATTCTGGTTACCAAGGCTCTGGTTCGTGATACTGCCCTTCAAATCAATGAGATTGCCACCAACGCTGCTGCTCTTCGTGAAGCAGGTGAGTTTGATGGTAATATGTTTGATCGGGTAGTGGATCGTCTTGTTACACTTCTTGACCTTCATAAATACACCGCACAAAAGACTGGTTCTACGCTGAACATCTTTAAGTTCAACGCAGAAGTCTATGATGATGCGGCAGAAGCCGCTGATAACGAATTGACTCGTGGACAGATCCGCGAATGGGCCCTTAAGGTTAAGCAGCTCCAACGCAGCAATGATCCAAGTGCTCAGGATGAGGTAGATCGTCTGGTGAGGGCTATGGTCCTTGCTGGTGGTGATCCATCCAAAACAGTAAGATTCGGTGCTGTTGCTGTTCGTCAAGGTGCTAAGGCACTTACCACGAGCATGTACCAGTCAATGCTGTCTGGTCCTATTACTCACCTGCGTAACCTTTTTGGTAACACCTACTCGCTAATTGAACGTCCATTCTCCACGTATCTTCGTGGTTCTATAACGAACGATAAGGCTCTGCGTGATTCTGCTGTGGCAGGTATTCATGGTATGTTTAATGGCATCAACGATGCTTGGCAAACAGCCCTGATTACCCTAAAGACAGGTGACTCGGTTAACTTCAGCCAGAAGTTTGTGGTTGAAGACTTTGAAACCAGAGCCATCCTCGAACAGATGAATCTGGCGGCCCGCACCGATGGTGAGAAAGTAGCCGCAGGGATGCTTTATAACACCTATAAGGTTCTTAATAACCCCTGGCTATCCTGGCCTAGCCGTGCCTTGATGGCAAGCGATGACTTCTTTAAAGGAATGTCTGCGCGCTATCGGATGCACAGTAAGGCAATGTATGAAGCAATGGCCCACTCTGCTGATGAGGCGGATGTGGATACCCTTTTCAACAAATACATTGAAGGGTTTTCTAAGGGTATTGATCCACAGACTGGTCGCATCTTAGACAAGGATCTCCTTGATTATGCGGAACGGGTTACCTTCCAAAATGATCCAGGTTCCTTTATGAACAGTATCGCCAACATGGTGGACCAAATGCCTATGGGTCTTGGTCGTCTGTTCATTCCCTTTGTACGGACTCCTGCTAACCTGATTGGTTATGGTCTGGAGCATATGCCTGTTGTTAGTCGGGCAATGCGTCAGTTCAATGAAACCTACCAGGCTGCCCTCAAGAATGGTGATGATCTGCTTGTAGCAGAAATGGAAGGCCGTGAGGCCACTGGTGCGCTTCTTGTTGGTACCATGCTTATGCTTGGACTTACTACAGAAGTAACCGGTAACCTTCCACACGATCCTAATGAACGTAAGGCGTGGCGATCCGAGGGTCGTCCTGCTATGTCCATTAAGGTTGGTGATAAGTGGGTTTCCTATGCATCTTTTGAACCAATTAACTCGATGCTAAGCATTGTTGCTGATGCAATGAGGCTTGTGAAGATTGGTGGGGCAGATGCTGCTAGTAACGTAATGCGACAACTTCAATACTCCATCATGGCAGCTTATACCGAAAAGAGTTTTCTTGCCGGTATCAGTACCCTCGGTGAAATGCTTAATCCAAAAGCATTGAGTGATCCAAGCGGTATGGCCTTTGTACTTAATTCAGCCAACACCATCCTTCCTTATTCGGGTGTACGTCGAGCATTTGCTAACTCTTTGGATCCTTACCTCAAGGAAACCCGTGGAGAGTTGGATCGTATGCTTGTTGCTGCTGCCCCCGGGTTTGGCCGTGATCTAGCCACTGTAACCAGCCCAATTACTGGTAAGAAGAGCTACAGCACTGGTGGTGGTATCTTCAATGCTGTAAGTCCGATCCGTGTCTATGATGTGGAGAAGGATTACGTTGTTCAACAACTGACCAAGATTGGGTATCCAATCAACACCATCCTCAAGACTGGTACTGATTCAGTTCAACTGGAACCAGAACACCGCGAACGTCTTGCTCAGATTCTTGCTGAGTCTGGTCTTCGTAACAAACTTGAAAAGGTAATGAAATCTCCTGAATGGCAGGCTATGGCCAAGGCCTATGCGGGACGACCCATCAATACTGAAACCATTATTGGGGATGAAGAAGTAGCCGCTCCACACGTTAAAGCGATTGGCAAGATCGTCAATCAATTTAAGAAACCCGCACTCCGCAAGCTTTATGAAGAGAGTGGTTCCTATCGTTTGCTTGTTGCACAAAGCAGAGACAGGGACATCCGTGCTCTTCAAGGTGAGTTTGGACCCAACCCTGAGTTGGAAGAACTTACCGAGTTTGGTGGCCTTTAACTATACCCCTTCGTGGTAACCATTAAATGGCAATCACAGAAAATAATTATACGGGTAACGGATCAACAGTCCTTTACTCGTTTGCTTTCCCATACCTTGATAGTTCCGAAATCAAAGCAACGATTAACGGAACCCTAACAACTGCATACACTCTTGCCAACGCTACCACTATTCAGTTTAATACCGCTCCGACCAATGGGGCGGCTATTCGTATTTATCGGGAAACTGACGTTGATGCCCTTCAGGCAACCTTCTTTGCTGGTTCCTCGATTCGTGCTCAGGATCTAAACGATAATTTCAGTCAAATCCTTTACAGCACTCAAGAAACCATTGACCGTCGCGTAGACTCTACTGGCGGTACAATGACTGGCAACCTTGAGTTTGCTGCTGGTAAAGGTATTATCTTTGAGGGTACGACTAATGATGCCAATGAAACCACCTTACTTGGTGGTGACCCTACGGCTGATCGTACCCTTAACCTCCCCAACAGTTCTGGAACTCTAGTCAGCACGGGTGATGTTGGCAGTGTGGCTACGGCCATGATTGCTGACAGTAACGTTACTACTGCAAAGATTGCTGATAGCAATGTTACCACCACTAAGATTGCTGATGCCAACGTAACTACGGCCAAACTGGCTGATGGTTCGGTTACGTCTGCTAAGATTGCTGATGGAACGATTGTATCAAATGATCTAGCTAATGATGCTGTCATTACTACCAAGATCCTTGATGCCAATATCACCACAGCAAAGATTGCTGATCAGAACGTAACCACTGCCAAGATTGCTGACCTTAATGTAACCACCGGTAAGCTTGCTGATGGTGCTGTTACTGATGCGAAGGTAGCAAGCGGTATTGATGGTGCCAAGCTCACTGCAGGTACGGTTGATTCAAGCAAACTGACTGGCGCTACGGTCGTCACCAACGCTGAGGTAGCTGGCGTCTCTCCTAACGACACCAGCTTCTACACCACCTCTGCCTCTGACCTGCGGTACTTCCGCCAGGACAGCACTGAGACCATTAACAGCGGGATGGCGTGGAGTGGAAGCGACAGTTTCATTGCAACGACTGCCGCCATCGACGCCAGGATCATCGACTTGGTGGATGACGTTGGCGGTTTTGTACCGATTGCCAACGAAACCAGCTTTCCCGTCACCAACCCGGACATCAACAACCCGGATGGTGCTGGTACTATTGTCAGTATCAAAGAAATGACCACGACTCGCACTCCGGTGTCGGGTACGGTGACCATTGCTAGTGGTGCTGGTGGTAATACGGTAACGATTAACGGTTGTGGTTCTACGGTGCTTGCAGCGGGCTTTGGTGTCCTTGTGGAGACCACCAGTACGCTTCACACATATACCTTCCACCGTTTGGTTCCTAAGGCCACTGAGGTGACCACGGTTGCTGGTATTGCCGGTAATGTAACGACGGTTGCTGGTATCAGTTCTAATGTAACCACTGTTGCTGGTATTAGTTCAAACGTAACAACTGTTGCGGCTAACATCAGCGACATTCAAACGGTTGCTAATGATCTTAACGAACCAGTCAGCGAGATTGATACCGTTGCAACTAACATTGCTAATGTGAATACCGTTGGTAATGCGATTACCAATGTCAATACAGTAGCCACAAACATCAGTGACATTCAAACCGTTGCTGCTGACCTGAATGAACCGGTCAGTGAAATTGATACGGTTGCAACGAACATCGCCAATGTCAATAACGTTGGAAACAACATCGCCAATGTCAACACGGTTGCTACAAATGACGCAAACGTAACCACTGTTGCTGGGTCTATTGCCAACGTAAATACCAACGCAACCAACATTGCCAATATCAACACCGTTGCGGGCATTAATGCCAATGTAACTTCGGTAGCTGGCAATAGCGCAAATATCAATACCGTTGCTGGATCCATTGCAAATGTTAATACAGCAGCAGGATCCATTGCGAATGTTAATACAGTTGCAGGCAGTATTGCAAACGTCAATACTGTTGGAACTAACATTGCCAATGTTATCAATGCTTCAAATTATCTGAATAACTTCCTTGGTCTTTACCTTGGAAGCTTGTCTTCGGATCCAAGCGTTGATACGTTTGGCAATCCAGTTAATACAGGAGACAACTACTTTAATAGTGTTTCCAGTCAGTGGCGTGTCTTTAATGGCAGCAGCTGGCAGTCTCTTGCAGAAAATCAATTTACAGAATTTGTTCCGCTTACTGGTAATTTCAATACTATTTACACAGGTGCGGTCGGTTCTAATCTAATTGATCTTGGTGATCTAGCAATCACTGGTGCAGTATTTCCTGGCGAGAATGTACCTGCTAAGCGGGTAGCTCTTGCGACTGGTTCTAGTTCTTACAATTTTGGTAATCTTTAATCATGCCTGA
>Ga0194122_10000692_pt1 | contig 46888 bp, 35 predicted proteins | sample TA2MahCa10mmetaG_FD_155487 | JGI IMG/M metagenome (GOLD analysis project Ga0194122, IMG submission 155487) | Freshwater microbial communities from Lake Tanganyika, Tanzania - TA2015021 Mahale Deep Cast 10m | ecosystem: Environmental > Aquatic > Freshwater > Lake | place: Tanzania: Lake... | reverse complement strand
GGTGGATTGGACCGGTACACCGTGCCTGCTAGTGCGCCGGGAAGACTTTTTCTCGGTCGGCGGATTCCCTGAAGACTTTTACTATTGGCACGAGTCGGTCTTTTGTCACCGCCTGATCCGCCTGGGCCGCGAGACCTGGATCGTGCCATCGGCCAAGGTTGTGCATTTCGAAGGGCAGGGAGGCGGTGTCCGGCCCTACGCCGTCCGCCGCTGGCACATCATTGACTTCAGCCAAGGAGCCTACCGCTTCCATTGTGAGCGGCGCTCGCTCGGCCGCTGGCATCCGTCCCGCTGGCTTACCGGCGCTTCGCTGGCCTTCCGGGCCGGAGCGCTGCTGACCCTGCTCTGGCTGAAGACTCGCCGGGAGAAAACCGCTCAATACGGTACCGAGCACCGGTACCCGGTCAATTATGAACCTCTGCGCTACCGCGTTCGCTGTTTCCCGTTGCGTCACGCCGGACCGGATCACCAGTACGACGCCGTCCGAAAACTTTCCCAATAGACGGGCGTCCGGGAAATGGAGGGCCGGCGCTGTGTCGATGAGAATTAGATCAAACTCCCGCTTGAGATCGGTCAAAAGCGCAGCCAATTTCGCGGAGAACAGAATTTCTGCCCCAAGTGGTTTCCCCAACTATGAACCGCCTGCTGCTCAACCGCCGGAACGTGTTTCGCCTGCTCGCGAGCAGGGCGCTGGTAGCGCAGTCGCAAGATGCTCCTTCGGCCACAGACGCATTGAGCGTCATGGACTTCGAGCCGCTGGCTCGCGGCGCCCTGCCGCCAGCCCATTGGGGCTACATGGCGAGCGGCGTGGATGACGATCTCACCGTCCGCAAAAACCGTGAAGCGATGTCCCACTATGAACTGCGGGCTCGCCGGCTGGTAGGGATCGCGAAACCCAGCCTCGCGACGGAAGTATTCGGCGCCCCCTGGGAGGCACCGATCTACGTGAGCGCAGTCGGCGGCCAGCGAACATTTCATCCGGAGGGCGAACTGGCAACCGCCCGGGCGGCCAACACCCGGAAGACGACGCAGATGTTGGCGATGGGGACTTCGACCGCCGTGGAAGATGTCGGCAAGGCGCTGGGCCGGCCACCGTGGTTTCAGATGTACCTGCCGGTGACGTGGGCGGAGACGGAGAAACTGGTCCGCCGCGTGGAAGCCGCTGGGTGCCCGGTGCTGGTGTGGACGATCGACCGGGTCAACGCAAGGAATACCGAGACCGCGACGCGACTCGCGCGAACGGATGCGCGGAACTGCCTTGCCTGCCACGCTACGCACCCCATTACTGGCTCGAGCGCGCAGAGGCGCCGCACGCAGCCGATGTTCGCCGGGCTCTCGGGCGAGGTCAATCCCGCCGAGGCAAACTGGAGCTACGTCGAGCGGCTCAAGAAGATGACCGGAATGAAACTGCTGCTCAAAGGGATCGATACCGCCGAGGATGCGGTACTCGCGCGCGAGCATGGCGCCGACGGTGTCGTCGTATCGAACCACGGAGGGCGCTCCATGGAAACTGGACGCGGGACACTCGATATCCTGCCAGAGGTGGTAGACGCCGTCGGCGCGAGGATGCCTGTATTCGTCGACGGTGGGTTCCGTCGTGGCACGGACATCTTCAAGGCGTTGGCGCTGGGTGCGCGAGCGGTTGGCATCGGCCGCCCGTATATCTGGGGCCTGGCGTCGTTCGGTCAGCAGGGAGTCGAACGAGTCTTGGACATCCTACGTGCAGAGCTCTCCCTTGCAATGATCGGATGCGGTGTCGAGTCCACCCGTCAATTCACCCGCGGGTCAGTGCTTCGGCACGGCAACAAGTTAGGGCCGCAGCCCTAACCCAGGCGGAAGGGATCAACGGGCATCGGTTTAGGATCGAGTTGTTAGAAGGCCGGCTCGCTGCGCGCTCGACACAATTCCCCATACGTCACGACCTCTACCCAGTGAAGCGGTTGCCCATGCGTATGGCGCTTTGTCCGAGGATCACATTCCAGTCGCTTTCGCCGATTTTACGGTCGCGGTTGCAGCCCCCGTTTCGGCATCCGGCGTTTTCGCGCTCGCCGAGTGGGTACTAGGGGACTCGACGTCCCAGCGTCGGGACAAGCAGGCGTTGAATCCCAAGGTCGCGACCTAGTCACCATTCACACTGACGGCGTCTGTGCATGGCCCGCAATCTTCAGGCAGGCGCAGGTCTCCTACCCAATGACCTTCCCCACCACCTCCCCGTGAACGTCCGTCAACCGGAACTCCCGCCCCATAAACCGGTACGTCAGCCGCGTATGATCAAATCCCAATAAGTGCAAAATCGTCGCCTGCAGGTCGTTCACGTGCACGCGGTCCTCCAGAATATTCAACCCCACATCATCCGTCCGCCCGATCGCCAACCCGGCCCGCACCCCGCCTCCCGCCATCCAAATCGTATACCCGTTCGGATTGTGATCCCGCCCCGCGCCCTCCGCGTCCTCGGGCCGCCGCATCTCCGACATCGGCGTCCTTCCAAACTCGCCCGCCCAAACCACGAGCGTGTCCTCCAACAGTCCGCGCTGCTTCAAATCCCGCACCAGCGCCGACGCCGGCTGGTCGGTTGCCTTCGCGATCTTCGGAAGGTTCTGGTTGATCCCCGAGTGGTGATCCCACGAAGCGTGCATCAACATCACAAACCGTACGCCGCGCTCTACCATCCGCCGGGCCAATAGGCAGTTCGTCCCGTAGGCGTTGGTCGCCTCCTGCCCCACTCCGTACATGTCCAACGTGGCTTTCGTTTCCTTCGAAAAGTCCAACAATTCCGGCCCCGACGACTGCATCCGGAACGCCAGCTCATACGAGTGGATCCGCGCGTTGATCTCCGCGTCGCCCGTGGCCTCCTGCCGCATCGCGTTCATGTCCCGGATGGCGTCCAGCCGCGACCGCTGCGTAAGCGCCGAGATCCCCTTGGGGTTCGACAAGTACAAAATCGGATCGCCCGCGCTGCGGAACTGCGTCCCGGCGAACGTCGACGGCATGAATCCAGATGAAAAGTTATCGGTGCCCGCTGACGTCCCGACACCCGACGACAGCACCACGAACCCGGGCAGATTCTCGCTCTCGCTGCCCAGCCCATACAGCACCCAGCTCCCCATCGACGGCCGTCCTACCTGATTGTGCCCCGTGAACAACTGCAACTGCCCCGGATGATGATTAAACTGGTCGCTCTGCATCGACCGGATGAAACACAAATCGTCCGCCACCGCCGCCGTGTGCGGCAGCAGATCGCAAACATCCATCCCCGACGGTCCGTACTTCTGAAACGTGCGCGGACTCGCCAGCACTGCCGCCGTCGGCTTGATAAACGCGAGCTTCAGGTCTTTTGTCAACGAGGCGGGCAGCGGCTTGCCGTGCCACTCTCGCAGGGCCGGCTTCGGATCGAATAGGTCCATCTGCGACGGCGCGCCCTCTTGAAACAGAAAGATCACCCGTTTCGCTTTCGGCGCAAAGTGCGGCTTGCGAATCTCCGCAGCGTAGCCGTTCCGCGTCAAAAGATCGGCCATTGCGGCCGTACCGATCCCGCCAGTGATTTGTTGTAAAAACGCGCGCCGGTTCCGCACTCCTGCCATGTCCATAGTCTCTACTCCCGAGTAATGAATTCGTCCAGGTTCAACAGCACGCTGGCCAATCCGGCCCACGCAGCGTGCTCCACGCGGTCGACATTCGGAACCGCCGCCACTGGCATCTCCGTCTCGGTGCCGAACAATGTGCGTTGCCTGTCGAGATACGCAGCCAGCCGCGCCACCTCCGCGTTGCTCGGCGCGCGCCCCAGCGCCAGCCGCGTGGCGAACACAATGCGGCCCCGCACCTCGAGCGGCCCCTCACGCAGCACCCGCAGCGCCAGTGCCTCCGCCGCCTCCAGAAACACAGGATCGTTCAACAGGTTCAACGCCTGCACCGATGTGTTTGAACGCAACCGCCGGCATGCCGCCGTCGTCGACCGCGGAGCGTCGAAATTCATCAGCAGCGGATACGGCGTCGTGCGCTGGAAGTGAACGTAAAGGCCCCGCCGGTACTGCGCCGTACCCGGCGACACCTGCCACTTCGTTCCCCGCGCATAGCCGATCGCCGTCACTCCGTCCGGCTGCGGCGGCTTGATCGACGGCCCTCCCGTTCGGGACAGATCCAGCAATCCAGCCACATGCAGCGCCGAGTCGCGAATCGACTCCGCCGGAAGCCGCACGCGCGTCTGCCGAGCCAGCCACTTGTTCTCCGGATCTTTTTCCAACAGCGCCGGCGTCACAGCGGATGTCTGTTTGTAAGTCTCCGACAGAACGATCGCCTTGATCAGCCGTTTCCGGCTCCACCCGCTATCCAGGAACTCCGACGCCAGCAAATCCAGCAAATCCAGATGCGACGGCCGTGAACCCATCAAGCCGAAATCCTCGGGCGTCTTCACCAGCCCAGTGCCAAACAGCTCCTGCCAAATCCGGTTCACCGTCACTCGTGCCGTCAGTGGATTTTCGCGCGAAGTCAGCCAATCCGCCAGGTCCAGCCGGCTCCCGCGCGCGCCCCGCTTCCGCATCGGAGGCAGGAACTGCGGCGTGTCCGGCGTCACCTCCGGCCCCAGACTCTTGAAATCGCCACGCACGCGCAGGTGGGAGGTGCGCGGCGCCGGCTCCTCTAGAATTGTCTGCGCCTGCGTCAGCTCCGGATACTCCGCCCGCAGCTCCGTCAGCTTCTTATCCAGCACGTCAAACTTCAGTTCCTTGTACCGCTTCTGCCCCACCGCGAAATGGTAGTTGCGAATAAAGTGATTCTCCAGAATGCGCTTCTCGCGCGCCGTGCGCACCGCCGCGGGCTTCTTTAGAATCCGCGCGCCGTCGCCGTCCTCGGTCAACTTCAGCAGGCAGTCCCAAGCCAGGTCCCAATCCGTCCGGCGGCCCGGATTGCGGAACGCGTCCAACATGTTCGGCTCCCAATCCACCTGCAGCGCCCGCACGTTATACTCGCCGATCAGCTTCTCCCGCTTCTCTTCGTACGTGGCCGCCGTTCGGAGGTACACTCCCATTTCGCCCGGCAGCGGCGCGTCTATATTCACCTCTTCCGCGTTGTCGAAGAATGCGTATAGCGAATAAAAATCGCGCTGCGTGAACGGGTCGTACTTGTGGTCGTGGCACTGCGCACAGCCCGCCGTCAGTCCCAACCACACTGAGGCCACTGTAACGCCGCGGTCCGCCACATTCTCAAACCGGAACTGTTCGTTGTTGATGCCGCCCTCACGGTTCGTCAGGGTGTTGAAACCCGGTCGCCACCTGCTGCTCCACCGTCGCACCGGGCAGCAGGTCGCCCGCCACCTGTTCGCGCGTGAACTGATCGAACGGCATGTCGCGGTTGATCGCCTCCACCACCCAGTGCCGCCACCGCCACGCCCACGGCCGCTCCCAGTCTTTTTCGTAGCCGTCCGAATCGGCGTATCGCGCCTGGTACAGCCAATGCCGCGCCCACCGCTCGCCAAACTGCGGCGAGGCCAGCAGCCGGTCTACGTGCCGCTCGTAGTTTGTATCGGCAATCTCTTCTGGCGCCGGGGGCAGTCCGGTCAAGTCTAGACTCACCCGCCGCAGCAGGCTCTCCCACGCCGCCGGGGCCGATGCCTGTAAACCCTCTTTCACCAACCGCGCGCGAATTAGCGAGTCGATCGTCCCAGCCGGCCGCGTGACCGGCTGAAACGCCCAGTGCTTCGACACCGGCCGCGCCGCGCTTACGGTCCGAGCCGGGTAGGCCGCGCCGCCGTCGATCCACGCCTTGAGCACTGCCACCTCCGCCGCCGGCAATCCCGTCGATCCCATCGGCATCGCCTTCAGCCCGTGCGTGTTGCTGACCCGGTGAATCAGTGGACTTTCCGCGGCCTTTCCGGGCACAATTGCTGTCCCGTTGTAACCGCCGGCCAACGCCTGCGCCCTGTCGTCCAACCGCAACCCAGACACCTGCTTCGCCGCCCCGTGGCAGACGTAACACTTAGCCGCCAGGATCGGCTCCACCTGTTTCACGAAATCTACCGGCTCCGCCGCCACCGCAGTTCCGAGCCACAAAATCCAACCGAACTTCATAATTCGAAGGTACTCCAATCCCGAACGGGCCGTTCGGTTCTAAAGATCGAACTCGCCGTCGACAATCGGCCGCGTCCTCGGCCTCTAGCCGCGCCGCGAAAGGAATCGTCGAAGACGGTCGCGAGCAACTGCCCACCCGAGTTCGACTTCACGACGATCTTCGACGGCAACGGCGAGGCTTTCTTCCGGTTCGCTCTCGGCATTCTCATGGCGAAACGGGTGCCGTGCGCGATGCTTCTTGAACACACGCTGCTCACTCAAAAAAACGCGGACCGCCTCTATCCGATAGCCTGGTAGTTCCGGATGATTTTTCTTTCGAACATAAACAAGCAGTACGGCAAGCAGCTCGTATTCGTGGAAGCCTCCTTCCAATTGAACCCTGGTGAAAAAATCGGCCTCGTCGGACCGAATGGCGCGGGCAAGACCACGCTGTTTCGCATGATCACCGGGGAGGAATCCGCCGACGACGGCGAAATCTCTGTACCCAGGAAACTCACCATCGGCTACTTCCGCCAGGACGTAGAAGAGATGAAGGGCCGCAGCGTTGTGGACGAGGCGATCGCGGGCAGCGGCCGCGCTGGAGAGTTGCATCACGAGCTGAATGAGTTGAGCCTGGAACTGGACGATCCGGCTAAACTCGCCCGCTTCGGAGAGGTGCAAGAGGAGTACGAACACCTCGGCGGCTATTCGCTCGAAGCGCAAGCGCGCGAGGTTCTGCACGGTCTCGGTTTCGCCGACGATCAGATCGACGGGGACGTCGGCGCTCTCTCCGGCGGCTGGAAAATGCGCGTGGCTCTGGCCCGCGTTCTGCTCGGCCGGCCCGGTGTGCTGCTGATGGACGAGCCCACGAATCACTTGGATATCGAGTCGATCATTTGGCTCGAACAGTTCTTGAAGAACTACGAAGGCGCGCTGTTCATGACCTCGCACGATCGCGAATTCATGAACCGCGTCGTCACAAAAATCGCCGAGATCGACGGCGGCGAGATCACCACCTACACCGGCAACTACGATTTCTACGAACGCGAACGCGCTATTCGCGAGGCGAATCAGGAGGCCGCGTTCGCGCGCCAGCAGGCCATGCTCGCCAAGGAGCAGCGGTTCATCGACCGCTTCCGTACCCACGCCGCCAAGGCCGCTCAGGTGCAGAGCCGTATCAAGGCGCTCGACAAAATCGACAAACTCGAGTTGCCGAAGAAGCGCGAAGTGGTCAAGTTCGAATTCCGTGTGCCACCGCGCTCGGGCGACCAGGTCGCCGTCATCGAAGGCATCTGCAAATCCTACGGCGCGCGGACGATCTACAAGGATTTCAGCGCCACCATCCGCCGGGGCGAACGCTGGGCGGTGATGGGCCGGAACGGCGCCGGCAAATCCACGTTGCTAAAGATCATCGCCGGCAACCTGGATCCGGACTCGGGTATCGTACGCCTGGGCGCCAGTCTGCAGATGGGTTACTTCGCGCAGCAATCGCTTGACATCCTCAATGCCGACCTGACGATCATCGATCAGTTGCAGCGCGACTTTCCTCACGACACGCTAGGCTCGCTCCGCTCGCTGGCCGGCGCGTTCCAGTTCTCCGGCGAGGACGTCGAGAAGAAAATCCGCTCGTTATCGGGCGGCGAAAAATCGCGCGTGGCGATGGCGCGGATGCTCTACAATCCGCCGAATTTTCTCGTCCTCGACGAGCCCACCAACCACTTGGATCTGGCGACGAAGGAAATGCTGGTGGAAGCGCTGAAGGAGTTCGAAGGCACGATGATCTTCGTCTCGCATGATCGCGCCTTTCTGCGCGGCTTGGCAAATCGCGTGCTCGAACTCGGCGACGAACCCGCGATTTACCCCGGTAGTTACTCGGAATATGTGACGGCGCTGGGCCACGAAGCGCCCGGCATCTATCACTGATCGAAGAGCGCGGCGGGAACGGGAACGATCGGCGGGCGCACGGACTCCGGCGTCCAGCCGTAGAGTTGCTGCGTGATCGGGCCGCAGATGCGGCCCTGGCACGCGCCCATCCCGCAGCGCGTCTGCAGCTTCGCGTCGCGCCACGACCGGAACGGGTCCAGCGCGCCACGCGTGACATTCTCGCATCGGCACACAACGGTATCGGCCTTCGCCAGCGCGGCCAGGTCCGGGTGCAGCCGGTACGTTTCAATCAGATCGCGGACGAACCGCCGGGACACCGGCCGGGTCGCCAGCCCGCAGGCTGCCCGGCCGGCCACTTCCCCTTCGGCCAACGCTTTTTCCAGGCCGCCGATGCCGGTAGGCTCGCCCGCGCAATACACGCCCGCGACGGACGTCTGTTGTTTGGAATCGACGGCGACGAAACCATCGTCCAGACGGCAGCCTAGTAACTGCGCGGCTTCCGTATTCGGCACCAGGCCGAAACCGCATGCGACGTAATCGACCTCCAGCGCGCTCCCGTTGGAGAGGTGCAGCTTACCGTCAAAGCGTACGGGCCACGTCCCGGTCCGCATCGGCAGGCCGAGTCTCATCGTGATCGCCTGCGGCAACTTCGACGGGTAGGCACGCAGCAGTTTCAACAGCCGGCCGAGCGGCGCTTGTTCGATGACGGAGACCTTCGCGCCGCGTTTTCGAAGCGTCGCTCCGACGGCCAATAGCAGCGGACCCGATCCCGCCACTGCCACGCGCTTGCCGCGAACGTCGAGACCGCTCTTGACGAACGCCTGCAAGCCGCCCGCGCCGAATACTCCCGGCAGCGTCCAGCCGGGAAACGGCAGAAACAGCTCCCGCGCGCCGCTGCAAACGATCAACTTCGCCGCGGAAATCACGCCCTGCGTATCGGTATGCAGCGTGAAGCCGGGCCGGAGGTCGAAGACGCGCGTCGACGGATGAAACGTAACGTGGTCCGGAATCGAGATCGCAAGTTCACCCCGCCATATCTGCCCGCCATGGGACGGATTGTCGTCGATCAACACGACACGCTTGCCCGCCGCCGCGCGGCAAGCGGCCAGGCCGGCCGGCCCCGCTCCCAATACCGCTATGTCGAACATACCCGCATTCCTTGCCTGCAGAGCGTCTGGCAGGCGAGTTGGTGGGGACGGCCGTCGATGGCGACCCGGCACGCCATGCAAACTCCCATTCCACACAGCGGCGCGAAGTCCGCCGCGTGGGCGATCAGCGCCGCCGCGACCGAAGTGCCATCGGCGACGCTCACCGGTTTTTCGTTGAGAATCAGTTCAACCATCGAATCTCCGGGGATGGTACGGCGCCGCTGGAACCGGCGGCTGCCTGTTCAGTAGTAACGCAGCCAACACGGCGGCGGTTCCCAAAGATGTTGTGATTCCCAGACCTTCGTGGCCGGTGGCGACGAAGACGTTCTCCCGGTACTCGCCAATGAGCGGCTGTTTATCGGGTGTGCAGGCGCGGAATCCGGTCCAGGCGCGAAGGATGTTGCAGTCGCGCAGCGCGGGCAGAAAATGAAAGGCGCGTTCGAATACCTGCCGCATCATGTGCGGGTCGATCCCGGAGTGGATCGCGCCGTACTGACGCGACGAACCAATCAGCAATTGGCCGGAGGGGCGCGGCTGCACATTGAAGGCCACGGACTCCTCGGCGTCGCCCTGGGCGTTCTGAATGTAACCGATGTCGATGATCTGGTGCCGCGCGACGCCGGGATAGCGATCTGTGATCGCCAGGTGCCCTTTTCGCGGGCGCAAGGCCAACTCTGGAAAGTATTCGGAGGTGCGTGTCCCGCAGGCGTAGATGGTCTTCTTCGCGGCCGGGACGGGCGGCCGGACGACGCGGATTCCGTTCAGCAGCCAGCGGGTCACAACCGGCGCATAAACCACGGCATCACGGCGGCTCAGCAGGCCGCCGGCCAGGCCGGGCCGAAGGTTCGGCTCCAGCTCGTAGAGCTGCTTCGCATCCAGGCGTTCCGCCGAAGAGTCCGCCGGCAACTCGCCTTCGGAGATCCAGAGCGTGCCGCAGTTGGAAAACTCCGCGGCCGCGGGCAGGCGGGGCGCCAGGCTATGCCACAGGTCGAGCGAATACGCGGAGAGTTCGTCGCCCATGGCGACCAGGTGGCCCATGCCGGCGGCCGTCGCTCCGCCACCGATGACCCGATCCTCAACAACCGTCACGTCCGCGCCGGCATCGGCCAGGGCTCGCGCGCAAGCCGCGCCAACAATGCCCGCTCCGACGATGACGAAATCGCTCATGCACGGATGCCGTTTACAAAAGGATCGGTGGGATCGAGCACGAGTTTACCGTGCGCGCTCACCCACGCGCGCCCGGTGATGAGAGGCCGGATGCGGTCGCCATCGGGCGTATAGCGGCCTTCAAACACCGAACCAATGATCGATTCCTGCCGCCACACTTCGCCCGGCGCGAGTTTTCGATCGGCGGCCAGACATGCAAGTTTCGCGCTGGTGCCGGTGCCGCACGGCGAACGATCATAGGCCTTGCCCGGGCAGAGCACGAAGTTGCGATTTCCCTCGGACAGCTCGATGTGATCGATCTCCGCGCCTTCTGCACCGGTAATCCCGTTGGCCGTCAGCGCCTGGCGGATCTTCCAGGCGTACTCGGTAAGGCCTTCGACATCGCCGAGCGGGTGCTCCGCGAGAAAGAACCAGTTGCCGCCCCAGGCGATGTCGCCGCTCACGCCGAGGCCCGGCACCTCCACTCTCGTTCTGTATCGATAGCTGGGCACGTTGGCGATACTCACTTCACCCGATGGGCGCAGCGTCGCCCTGACCTCGCCCACCGGCGTGTCGAGAACGTGATCGCCCGGAGCGATGCGCCCCAGATACGCCAGCGTGGCGATTACGCCGATCGCGCCGTGGCCGCACATGCCGAGGAAGCCGACGTTATTGAAAAAGATAACGCCGTTCGGTTCGCACCACAGCGCGCCGACCATCACGTCGTTCCCGCGCGGCTCGTTCACGACAGCGGAACGGAAGCTATCGAATCCGGTTCGAAATCGATGCAGCCGCTCCGCCATGGAACCGGAACCCAGGTCAGGCCCGCCGGAGAGGATGAGACGGGTGGGCTCGCCGCCGGTGTGCGAGTCGATGAACTCAACGAAGCGCATTCGGCCGCTCCGCGATCGCCTTGCGGATGATACCGAGAATTCGCGCCCGCTCCTCGCCTTCCAGTGGGAGCCGCGGTGGACGTGTAAATTCGCTGCACATCCCGGTCTCCTGCGAGGCAAGCTTGATATATTGCACCAGCTTAACGTGCGTGTCCAAATGGAGGAGCGGGGTATACCAGCGATACAGCTTCAAGGCCTGTTCCCATTGACCAGCCATCATGAGATCCCAAAGCGCCCGGTTCTCGTCGGGGAAAGCGTTTACCAAACCCGACACCCAGCCAACCGAGCCGAGCAAAACGGACTCCATCACCAGATCGTCGACGCCGCTGAAGATCACATAGCGGTCGCCAGTGAGGTTGACGATGTCGGTGATGCGGCGCGGATTGTCCGAAGACTCCTTAATGCACACCAGCGTCGGCTCGTCCATCAGCTCGACGAACATGTGCGGTGTGATGTCCACCGAATAGGCCGGCGGGTTGTTGTAGACCATGATAGGGAGTCCGCTCGCGCGGGCGACGGCTCGGAAATGGGCCATGGTCTCGCGCGGATCGGACTTATAGATCATCGCCGGAAGCACCATCAGGCCGTCCAGGCCGAGCCGTTCACAGTCGCGCGCATAGCGGCAGGCGTTGGCGGTTGTTGACTCGGCGACGCCGGAGAGCATGGGGACGCGGCCGGCGATAGCCTCCTTGGCGGCCTCCAGCACGGTGAGTTTTTCGGCGTACTCGTGAGTCGTGTTCTCGCCGACGGAACCCAGGACGACCATGCCGTGCACGCCCGCCTTGATCATCTTGTCCAAGTGGGTTTGCATGGCCGGCAGATCGTGCGAGAAGTCCGGTTTAAAGTGAGTTGTGGCGGCGGGAAAGACGCCGCGCCAGTTACAGGTCATAGTTCTCCGTAGAAGCGCCAGGCGGCGCGGAAGTCAGGCTGTACGGCCTGCTGGGTCAGACTGGCGCGAACCAGTTCGACGGGCATTGTACCCAGTTTCAAGATCGTATCGTGGAACTGCTTTTCGGTCATCTTGCCGCTGACAACCAATTCCCTGTGCAGGGCGCGGAACTGCAATCCGCCGAGCATGTAGGCGGCCTGATAAAGCGGCTCGTAGCTGGACTCGAACGACCGGCGCACTTCGCCGGCGGCGTTTTCGCGCTCGTGGCCAACGCGGTCGACCAGGAAATCGACGCACTGCTGGGCCGTCATCTTCTCGAGATGAAAACTCAACGAGAACAATATGCGGGCGCAGCGGTGCATGCGCCAGAACAACATCCCGATGCGGTTCTCCGGTGTCTGGGGAAAGCCGAGATCCCACAGACGCATCTCCCAATACAACGCCCAACCCTCAATCCAAAACGGCGTGGAAAAGGCGCGCCGGTAGGTCCGGTGCCGGGCGTTCATATACATTTGCAGGTGGTGGCCGGGGATGACTTCGTGATGCACGGTGGCGCGCGAGAAGTGAATATTGTTCCCGCGCATGCTCATCATTTTCGATTCGTGCGGCATCTCGCCGGTAGGAAAGGAGACGATGATGGATTCGCCGCCGAGAAAGAAAGGATTCAGGCGCTGCCGCTCCGGCGTCATCATCTGCATTCGCCAAATATCCTTGGCGTATTGCGGAACGGTAAGCAGGTTGCGCTGCTCCACGAAGTTGGCGGCCTCAAACACCATGTCGCGCACTAGCGTAGTCTGCTGCCCGGGCGGCACGTGGAGGTTCTTTACGTGCTCCAACGCCTTTTTCCAGTCGTCGCCGAAGCCCAGGTCCCGCGAGGCGCGCAGCATCTCCTTCTCGCACCATTCGAACTCTCTTTCGGCGATCTTCACGAGTTGCTCCGGTGAGTAGGGAATGAAGGCGAATTCTAGCTCCGCGCGCAGCGCGGCATCGCCGATGGGATCGCCGACAATGGTGTCCTGGTCCGTTTTCTCGACACCCGCGAGTTTCTCCCGCAAGGCGGTGGCATAGGCGTCCAATGACTTGGCGAACCGGCCGTAGGGTTCGGCGGTCCACCAGCCGAACAGTGGATCGTAGCCGGTGTAGAAAGTGTTCCACTCCTTGAGATGTCCGAGCAGGCTGCGCGTGAGAACGGCGGCGCGGTTTGCGATGGTGGGCTTAAAGCGGCTCTTTTGCGAAGGCAGTTCCTTAATCGCGTGGCCGATCTCCCGGTCCAGACGGTGCAACAGAGCTGCGATCTTTTGCGGATCCACCGGTTCCACGCGCCGGCGGCTATCGATGAGTTCGAACACAGGATCGGAGAACGGCAGCAGCGGCTTGGCTTCCCGCACCCGCTGTTCGGTGAGATCGAGCAGGCGCAGCTCCCGGCGAATCTCATTGGACAGCAGAACAACATCGATCCGCGCGTCGGGCGAGAGCCCGGTAAAGGGCAGCGTCCGAAGCGTGGCCTGCCACGTGGAGAAGAACGCGCGCAACGCCTTCAGGCGTTGCGGGGCCTCCTCGATGCGATAAAAGCGGTTCAGCGCGCCGAGGTCCGCCTGGTAGCGTTCGATGTGCGAACGCAGCCCGGCCGGCTCCTCGAAGTCGGCCGCCGCGGGAGCGGAATACACAACCTCTTTGGCCCGCGAAACATGCGGAGGAGTCTGGCCGGCCAGGGTGAGTGAGAAGATCAGGATGCCGCGAAGCACCCCTCTAGATTCCACAATCTAGTCGTAGTATTCAAGACCTAAGTGCGTGATGAGGTCCTCGCCGCGCATCCAGCGCAGGGTGTTTTTGAGTTTCATCAGTTGGATGAAGATGTCGTGCTCGGGGTAAAGGCCAGGAGCGGTCATGGGCGCTTTGAAGTAGAAACTGAGCCACTCCTGAATGCCCTTCATTCCTGCCCGCTGGGCCAGATCGAGGAAGAGAACGAGGTCCAAAACAATGGGCGCGGCAAGAATGGAGTCCCGGCAAAGGAAGTCGATCTTGATCTGCATGGGATAGCCCAGCCAACCGAAGATGTCGATGTTGTCCCAGCCTTCCTTCTCGTCACCGCGGGGCGGGTAGTAGTTGATGCGTACGGAGTGGAAGAGATCCTTGTAGAGCTGCGGGTAGAGATTGGGCTGAAGAATCTGGTCAAGCACGCTGAGCTTGGTCTCCTCCTTCGTCTTGAAGGATCCCGGATCGTCGAGCACCTCTCCATCGCGGTTGCCGAGTATGTTGGTGGAGAACCAGCCCGAACAGCCCAACATGCGCGCCTTCAAGCCGGGCGCGAGCAGAGTCTTCATGTACGTCTGGCCGGTTTTGAAGTCCTTACCGCAAACCGGTACGTTGTTCTCGCGGGCCAACCCGAGCAGGGCCGGAATGTCGTGTGTAAGGTTTGGAGCGCCATTCGCGAAGGGGACGCCGGACTTCAGAGCCGCGTAGGCGTAAACCTGGCTGGGCGCGATGCCGGGGTCGTTCGAAGCAAGGCCGTTTTCGAAGGCCTCCAAAGTCTGGTGCACCTTGGCCGCCTTGTGGAACACCTCGGTGGAGCCGCACCAAATGACGACAAGGCGTTCGCAACCGTTGGCCCTCTTGAAACGCTTCATATCGTCCATGAGCGCCTCGGCCTTGTCCATGAGCGAGCCCTTGGATTTGACGTTCGGCCCGTCGATGCGCTTGACGTAGTTGCGGTCGAAAACCGCTTTCATCGGCTTGACCTTGTCGAGCGAACCCTTCACCCGCTTGAGCAATTCGGGTTTCAGAACCTGGGCATGCTGCGCCGCCTCGTAGGCGGAGTCCTCGAAAATGTCCCAGCCGCCGAAGACGAGCTGGTTCAGACCTGCAAGGGGAACGAACTCGTTGATCTTAGGCGTGCGGTTATCGGTGCGCTTGCCCAGGCGGATCGTGCCAAGCTGCGTGAGCGAGCCGACCGGCTCGCCGAGACCCTTCTTGACGGCCTCGACGCCTGCCATGAACGTAGTGGAGACGGCACCCATGCCGGGCGTCAGAACTCCGAGTTTGCCCTTGGCCGGGGCGATATTGATGCTCATCGTCCGAGGGTACGCGCGCACCTGCCGGACGGTCAAGAAACGGACAGCATTTGGCATGTTATATACGTTTAGTAAAATGATTTTACATGCTCCGGCGAGCCTTGGCAATTCCTTTGCGGCGTGCCGCGCAATTGCGGGAACCCCTGTTATTGCAGGGGCCGAGGGGCGCGGGCAAAACGACGCTAGCGCGCGCGGAGTTCCCGGAATACGCCTACTTCTCGATGGAGGACCCGGACGCGCGCCGGGCGGTGGCGTGGTTGCGCGGCCCGGCCATTCTCGACGACGCGCATCGCGCACCCGAGGTCCTGGAATACGTGACGGGAAAGCCGGTAATCGCCGTAAGCTCCCAGCGGCTGCGGACGGCGCTGCCGACGCTTACGCTGTACCCGCCGACGCGCGCGGAGTTGGAGCAGCGGCCGCCGTTGACGCTGGAACCGCCGGAACGGTTTGCGGCGGCGCAGCCGTTTCCGGATGGGCGCAGCTATTTGCATCACGACGTGCGGGATCTGGTCCACGTGCGGGAATTGGAACGGTTCGAGACCTTCGCTCGCGAGGTTCGCGAACGGAGCGGCCAAGTGCTGGACCAACAATCCATCGCGCGGGCGTGCGGTTTATCGCATCGGACTGTGGTGCGTTGGATGAACGCGCTGGACCAGTGTTTCCGGCTTCTGTTGCTAGCGCCCGACGAACACACGTTTGGGCGGCGCGTGATCCGCGCACCCAAGATGCACTGGCTGGGTTCCGATTCGTTCGAGAGCCAGGTGGTTTGGGAGATGTACCGGAACGCGCTGCACTCGGGCAATGAGCCTGCGATGCGCTACTGGCGCGACTCAAACGGTCTGGAGATTCCGTTGATTATGGACGGAACGCCGGTGATGATCGCGCGCGAACCGAACCCGGTGGACGAGGCACGGCTGCGCCGCTGGCAGGCCCTTGCGGGGACGGCCAGCGGCGCAATCGTCGGGGAGCGGGCCGGACCGTCGCGGAGGGGGGCGTTCCGCTATTCGGCCCGGCAGTTGTAGCCGGTTAGGGCCGGCCGCGGCCCTCCCCTCGGCGGGACTCGAGCGCATCCAGTTTTGTCTTCTGTTCATCCGTCAGGATCGCGCGGAACTTGACCTGAAGTTTGGCCTGCGCCGCCGATTGCTGAGCGTGCAGCGTACCAAGAGCGGTTGCAATGCGGTCAATCGTGGCATCGGGACCGTTGGCCTTGATCGCCGCATTCATCTCCGTCCGCAGGCTCTCCATCTGGCCCCGCGCGGTCTCCATCGCGGCCTGCGCGCCGTCGTAGAGCGATTTGACTTGCGCATTCTGCGCGTCGGTCAGATTGAGATAGCCCGCCAGAAATTCCTGACGTGAGGCGCCGCCGCCGGGTCCGCCCATGCCGCCGGGACGCTGGGCGGCCACGGGCAATACGGTGGAGGCGGCAAGGGCCGCACACAGGGCTAGTTTCGTGAATTGATGAGTCATTTCAAACCTTCCTTTCGTTCTGGCGTCTTGTTGTCAAGCGCCGCTGTATAGAGAAACGCGGCCGGCGGAAACAGGTTGGTTAAGAAGTGTGAAGGCGGACGCCCCAAGCGATAATGAAGGAAGCATGCAGCGAACCGCTCTCCTTCGCGCCGCCGGATTTGCCATGGCGGCGGCCATTTTGGTCATCGCCCAGAAGACGGCCAAGGTTCCCGACAACGAGATCCACAAAGCGACCGCCGTTCCGGACCGGATCATCTTGAATTGGGCCGGCGATCCGGCGACGACGATAGCCGTGAATTGGCGAAGCACTTCCGCCGGCGGTTTCGCGGAGATCGCTCTGGCCGAGGATGGGCCGGGACATCCGAAGAAGGCCCGGAAAGTGGACGCCGTGTCGGAAGATTTTGTCACCGATGCGGGGCCTGCGCGGGCGCACTTCGTGCATATTGACGGCTTGCGCGCGGATACTCCGTATGTGTATCGCGTGGGTGACGGTATGAACTGGAGCGAGTGGAACCAGTTCCGGACGGCGTCGGATTCGGCGTCGGCTCCCGTGGAGTTTGTTTACGTGGGTGACGCGCAGAACGATATCTATTCCATGTGGTCCCGCGTGATCCGGCAGGCCTACGGCGACGCGCCGAAGGCGCGCTTCATCATCCACGCGGGCGACTTAGTGAATCGCGGAATCGTGGACTACGAATGGGGCGAATGGTTCGCGGCGGCGGGCTGGATCAACAGATCCATCGTTTCGCTGCCCACTCCGGGCAACCATGAGTATCCGGCGGACGCGCAGAAGGTCCGGCACTTTACGGGACACTGGCGAAAACAGTTCGCGCTGCCGTCGAACGGTGTGAAAGGGCTGGAGGAGTCCAACTACTACGTCGACGTGCAGGGAGTCCGGTTGATTTCGTTGAACTCCAACGAACGGCAGAAGGAGCAGGGTGAGTGGCTGGACGCGTTGCTATCGGCGCCGAACCGGCCCAGGTGGACAATTCTGACGTTCCACCATCCGATCTATTCGCCCGCGATCAAGCGCGACAACAAAGTTCTGCGCGAGATGTGGCAGCCGATTCTGGATAAGCACCGCGTGGACATGGTTCTGACCGGCCACGACCATACGTACGGCCGCAGTAACTTGATGACGGGCAAGACGGGGATGAAGGGCGGGACGATGTATGTCGTGTCGGTCTCCGGCCCGAAGCAATACGAGTTGGAACGTGAAAACTGGATGGCGCGAGCGGCGGCTGATACGCAGCTTTATCAGGTGATTCGAGTGGACCCGGCGAAGATTCGTTTCGAAGCGCGAACGGCGCGGGGCGGCTTGTACGACGCCTTTGAGCTGCGCAAGGGGAAGCCGAATCGGCTGGTGAATCTGATTCCGAAGACGCCCGAGAGGCTGGCCGCGCCGGCGAAATGAAGCAGGTTTTGGTGGTTTGCCCGGAGGCTCCGTATCCGGCGCTGGGTGGGGGCGCGCAGCGCATCGCGGCGTTGATCGGATACTTCCGCGAGCGCGGCTGCGCTGTCGACGTGCTGACGTTCGTGCCGTTTGAGGCGCCGGCCGGCGTGCTGCGGGAGGTCATGACGGTACCGCTGCCGGCCAACGGGCGATCCCTGGCGGCGCGCATATTTAGAAACGCCGGACGGCTGATTCGCAGCGTGCCGCCGCTGGTGGACCGGCTGGCGGGACTCGAACCGCGGATTCGAGAGGCGCTGGGAACGCGGCGCTACGACGTGGCTGTGCTGGAACACCTGTGGATCGCACCGTACGCCGACCTGTTTCGAGCCTACGCCGGGAAGGTTTGGTGCGACTTGCAGAATATCGAATCGGCATTTTTCGAGACGTTGGCGCGGTCCTCCCGGCCGCCGATGTGCTGGGCTCATGCGCGCTTCGCGAGGCTGAACCGGGAGATCGAAGAGCGGTGGCTGCCGCGATTCGACGGTCTGCTGGTTTGCTCCGGCGACGATGCCCGGCGCATTGGACGGGGAAGCGTCATCCCGAATACCATTCCGTGGCGGCCCAGGTTCGATGTGGAGAAGAGCGCGAGCATAGTGTTCTCCGGCAACATGGAGTATCACCCGAATTCGCAGGCCGTGCGGTGGTTCTTCGAGGAGATCTGGCCGGCAGTGCGCAAGGCCGGCGTACGTTGGCGTTTGGTGGGGATGAACGCGCACGCAGTGGCGCACGTGGTGCGCGGCGATTCGTTCATCGAAGTGACCGGCATGGTGCCCGATGCGATGGCGGAGATCGCCGCCGCCCGTGTGGCGGTGGTTCCGCTGCGCGCCGGAAGCGGAACACGTGTAAAAATTCTGGAGGCTTGGGCGGCGGGAACCGCGGTGGTTTCGACGTCGATCGGGGCGGAGGGCCTGCCGGTGGAAGGCACGCTGCGCGTGGCGGATACGGCGGCTGGGTTCGTGCGCGAAGTACTGAATTTATTGGGTGACGGCGAAGCGCGCGCGGCGCTGGCTGCGGGGGGCCGGAGTATGTACGAAGCCCGCTACCATAACGCGGCGGCGTGGCAGGCGTTCGACAACGCCGGATTGCTGTAGCGACTTTTTGTTGCAGGCCGGGTTCAAAGTCCCGGGTCTATACTAATAAGGACGTTCATGCGGTTCAGCATCGACGCGCACGCAATCGGCAGGCACCTGACGGGGAATGAGGTTTATGTTCGGAGTCTGCTTGAGGGATTCGCTGCGCTAGACAAAAAATCGGAATTCATCGCCTACACGTCGGTCCGCGGGGCCGCGGAGCATCTGCCCGCCCGGATCCGGACCGCTCATGTAAGCGAGAACCCCTTTGTGCGTTTGGGCGTGGACCTGGCGAGGCAAGTACGCAAGGACCAACCCGCTCTGCTGCATGTGCAGTATACGGCGCCGCTGCTGTGTCCCGCCCCGGTGGTCGTAAGCATTCACGACGTCAGTTACCTGGAGCATCCGGAATTTTTCACGCGAATGCGGCGGACACAGTTGCGGTTCACCGTGGAGCGGACGGTGCGCCGGGCGGCAAAGATTTTGACGCTAAGTGAATTTTCACGGCAGGGAATTGCCAACGCGTATTCGCTGGATCCGTCGCGGATCGCGGTAGTGCCGGCGGCGTGCTCGGAGATTTTCAAGCCCCTTTCGAAGGCCAAGGCGAAGGCGTTCGTCGAAGGCCGGTTTCAGTTCGACCATCCGTTTGTGCTGTGTGTTGGCGATCTGCAACCTAGGAAGAATCCGCTGGGTTTGATCCATGCGTTTGAGTCGCTGGTTGCGAACTGTCCGGAGTTACCGCATCACTTGGTGATGGTGGGCAAGGATACGTGGTATTCGCCGCGCGTCCATCAGGCGGCGGAGAATTCGCCGTTCGGCAATCGCATTCACTTCACCGGGTGGGTGGACGACGCGGAACTGTTGCAGCTTTACAACGCCTGCGACATTTTCGTCTTTCCGTCCTACTACGAGGGCTTCGGAATTCCGATTCTCGAGGCGATGGCCTGCGGGCGCGCGGTAGCCTGCGCCGGCACATCGGCGATGCCGGAGGTGGCGGGCAAAGCGGCGGTTCTGTTCGATCCACATTCGACGGAGAACATGATGTCCGCGATGCGGAGCCTGCTGCGAAACGCGGAGATGCGGGCACGGATGGAACGGGCGGGGCAGCAGAACGCGGCGCGCTTCAGTTGGCGCGGAACGGCGCAACGGACATTGGACGTCTACTACGAAGTGGCAGGCGTAAAGACCAAGGGGCGGCAGCGAACGGCACAGACGGAGAGGCGCTAGGTGGGCTGGTTTGTGTTCGCGGCTGCGACCCTGCTGGCGGCAGGGCCGCGCGAGGAACTGCTGCGGTACCAGGTCAATTGGCCCAGCGGACTGGGCTTAGGCGAGGCGCAGATGCGATCCTCGCGCGACGGCGGAAATTGGAATTTGGAATTTCAGATAGAAGCGTCTATTCCGGGATTTCGGGTAATGGACACCTACCGGTCCCGCGTGGACGGCAAGTATTGCGCGTCGGAGATCGAAAAAGAGTTTGAGCACGGAACCCGCAAAGGCAAGGAGAAAACGGCGTTCGCCAACGGGACGGCGACGCGGGAGACGGTAGGGGGCGGCAGGAGCGAGTTCGCCGTTCCGGAGTGCCCGCGCGACGCGGTGGCGCTGCTGTTTTTCGTTCGCGACGAAGTGGCGCGCGGACGGCTGCCCGGACCGCAAATGATCTATTTCGGCGCGGAGTACGAGGTGCGAGTGCGGTTCGTTGGCGTGGAACGGGTGAAGGTCGCCGAAGCGCCGATGGAGACCGACCGCCTGAAAGTCACGGTGACGGGAAGTGCGTCAAAATTAGAGTTTGAACTTTTCCTGGCCCGGGACGAGGCACGCACGCCGGCATTGGTGCGGGTGCCGTTCGCGATGGGCACATTCACGATGGAGTGGCTCCGCTGAAAATCGCTTTGTTCTCTCCGATGCCGCCGGCCAAGAGCGGCATCGCCGACTATTCGGAAGCGCTGGCCGGCGCAATGCGCCTGCAAGCCGCGGTGGAAGTGTTCGCGTCGAAGCCGGCGCGCTTCGACGCCCCGGCGTACGATGCGGTGATCTATCAGATCGGAAATAACGGGCACCACGACTTCGTCTACGAGGAGGCGCTGCGGACACCTGGCATCACAGTGATGCACGAAGCGAACCTGCACCACCTGATCACGGATTTGACGATTCGCCGCCAGGATTGGGACGGGTACGTGGAAGCGTGCGCGTTCGATGGCGGCGGGGCGGCGCGCGCGTTCGCCGAGCGTGTGCGGGCGCTGGAGGTAGGGCCGGACTACGAAGGCGTGCCGATGCTGCGGCGGGTGCTGGAGCGATCGAGAGCCGTAATTGTGCATAGCGGCGCGGTGGAGGCCGATGTGCGACGCGCTGGATTCGACGGCCCGGTGGCGCGGATTCCGCATGGCGCGTGGCTGCCGGAAGGCGTCCACCTTGGGTACCGCGACAAATTGGGGCTGGACGAACAGACGCCGCTGGTCGGCGTGTTTGGATTCTTGAAGCCGTACAAGCGAATCGCGGAGAGCCTGCGCGCGATGCGGCGCCTGGTGCGCGTGCGGCCGGATGTGAAGATGATTCTGTGCGGAGAGCCGCATCCGGATTTTCCGGTGGCGTCGATGATTCGCGGGCTCGGCCTCGAGGAAAATGTGCGGATGCTCGGGTTCGTTGAGATCGAGGAGTTCGCGGGCTACATTTCGGCGTGCGACATCATCCTGAACCTGCGGTTTCCCACCGTGGGAGAGAGTTCGGGGACGCTGCTGCGCTCGTTGGGATTGGGCAAGGCGGTGGTGGTGAGCGACGTGGGAAGCTTCGCCGAGTTTCCCGATGCGATCTGCCTGAAGACGCCGGTGGACGCGCGCGAGGAAGACACGCTGTACGAGTATTTGAACCTGCTGGTTTCGCGGCCGGGATTGGCGCGCGAGATGGGCGCGAGGGCGCGGCGGTGGGTTGCCGAAGAGTGCAACTGGGAGCGCGTGGCCGGGATGTATCTGGACTTCGCGCGCGCGGTCCGCGACGGAGAGACATGGATGCAGCCGGTGACCGCGCCGGTGACGGTGGCCGAGGCGACGATCGAAGCAGAGTTGGATTTGTCCGCGCCGCCCGAGGCGCCGAAACAGGTGGAACCGGAGTTCATTCTGGGATGGGCGGCGCGGGACGCGGAGAGCACGGCCTACGCCGAGACGCACATCACACGGTTGGAACGCACGTTGAACATCACGCCACCGGGCACCGCGGCGGACAGCGTTTTGGAGATGGGCGCGTACATGCAAATAACGCCGGCGCTGCGCGGCCGGCTGGGATATGGACACGTGCGCGGCTGCTATTACGGGCCGGCGGGGCAGGTGGACCATCGCGAAGTGCGATCCGCCGCGGGTGAGATTTTCGCGTGCGATGTGGACCTGTTCGACGCGGAGAAGGACCGGTTTCCCTATGAGGACGGATCGTTCGCAACGGTGCTTTGCTGCGAATTGTTGGAGCATCTGCCCACCGATCCCATGCACATGATGGCGGAGTTGAACCGGATCCTCCGAGACGGCGGACACCTGGTGTTGACCACGCCAAACGTGGCGTCGCTGCGCGCGGTGCGGGCGATTCTGGAGGGATATCATCCGGGATTCTTTCCGGCCTACATCAAGCCGGCGCGGCCGGGCGAAGAGGTTGAGGCGCGGCACGCGCGCGAGTACACGCCGCGAGAAATTCATTTTTTAATGACCGATGGCGGATTCGAGGTGGAGAGGCTGGAGACCGGCGAGTTCTTGGACAAGCCGCGCCCGGAAGACCGATGGGTGCTGCGGATGTTTAACCAGTACCAACTGCCGAAGCATTTGCGCGGCGATGGAATTTACGCGGTGGGGCGGAAGACGGGCCCGCTGAAGAAGCGCTATCCTGCGTGGCTGTACGAGGGGGGAGAATAAACTTCGTGCGCGTTTCGCTGCAACCTTCGAACGGAGAGGCGGCCGGCTGGCAACTGCTGGACGCGCGGACCGGCGCGTTGATCCGCGAAGGCGAGTGGGTGCGCGAGGCGGTCGAAAGCGACGTGGAGTTGCCTCGCGAGAACGGACTGTACCGGGTGCTGGTTTCGACGGTGGACCCGCTGCGAGGCTGGGCCTACGAACGCGGCGAGAGTTTGCGCGTGGTGGACGTGGCGGTGGAGGACGGTGTGGAGCGCGTGGCGCGCGACCGGATGACTTCGCTGCGAGCGTTGCGGCTGGAGGGGCTGCCTGGGCGCGTGGGCGGCTTTTTGTTGGAGCCGTGGCGGGCTGCGTGGGAGAACCGGGCGCTGATCGCGACGATGGTCCGGCGCGATGTGGAGAGCCGATACAGGGGTTCGCTGGGCGACCGCTTCTGGTCCATCGCCCAACCGCTGTTATTGATGACGACCTACTGGTTTGTGTTCAGCACGGTGCTTCAGAGCCGGCTCAACGACGAGCAGGGGAGCAAGTGGTTCCTGCTGTATTTTGTCTCCGGCATGCTGCCCTGGTTCGCGTTCAACGACTCGGTGAGCCGGGCGCCGTACGTAATTCTGGAGCACAAGAATCTGGTGAAGAAGCTGGTATTTCCGGTGGAGGTATTGCCGATTAACATCGTGCTGTCGGGGCTGGTGGCGTTCGTATTCGCCCTCGCGGTGTTTCTCTTTTTCGTGATGGCCGTGCGGGAGGGGCTGCCCCGCGGAATGATCTACATCCCCGCGCTGCTGATTCCGCAAGTTCTGCTGACGGCCGGCATCTGTTGGGCGTGGGCCGCGTTGGGCGTTTATGTCCGCGACCTGGGCCAGGTGAACGGATTCTTCCTGACGCTGGTTTTCTTCTTGACACCGATCTGCTATCCGATGGACTCCTTGTCGCCGCATATGCTGGCCATACTCCAGAAGGCGCCGATGTATAAGCTGGTTGCGCAGTACCGCTATGTATTTGTGACCCTGGAGCGGCCGGATTTGACGATCTGGCTGCATTCCATGGTCATCGGTATCGTGGCGTTTTATGCCGGGTATGGAGTGTTCCGAAAGCTGCGCGGGAGCTTCGTGGACGTTTTATGATCGAGCCATCGTATTTAGGCGCGTCCAGGCGGCCGCTGGGAATGGCGCTGCTGGTGATAGTTGGTTTGGCCCTGGCGGGAGCGTTTGGCGCGCTGTGGATTTTCTCCTCGGCGCCAGAGGTGCAGGTGAAGGGCGATTTTCCGAGGGTTCTGACGCGCTCCACGCCGATGGAGTTAGAGTGGCGGACGGACCACGGAGCACGGCTGGTGTCGCTGCGGCTGGAACAGGACGGCGTGAGCAGCCCGGTGTTCGAAAACCGCGAAGAGACGGCGCGATGGATGTTCTGGCGTAAGCCCGGGGGCCGGGCGCGGGCGGCGTTGACGATCGGCACCAAGCAGGTGCCGTCGTTGCGGCCGGGCAAGGCAACCGTCGTGATCGAAGTGCAGTCCAACGACTTTCGCGGGCAGATCGCGCGCTTGTCCAAAGAACTGCCGGTGGTGCTGGAGAGTCCCAAAGTGACCCCGGACACGGAGCCGGTGTTCTTTCGCCGCGGCGGAACGGGGATCGTGACGTTCACGGCGGGCGGCGGATGGAGCGAAGCCGGCGTGCGCGTGGGGCCGTACCATTTTCCGAGTTACCCGCTGAAGGGGCGGCCGGAGCGGCGCGTGAGCCTGTTCGCGTGTCCGCCGACGGTGGACGCACGCACGGAACCGGTGATCTATGCGCGGAACCAGGCGGGAGAGGAGGCGGAGTCCGCGTTTCCTCACAGGATGACCGGCGCGAAATTCCGGGATCGCGTGATGGATCTGGGCGAGGGATTCCTGCTGAAGATTTTCGACGAGTTGGACGGCGCGGGCACGGGACCGGCGGCGGAGCGGTTCCTGCGGATCAACGCGGCGATGCGCCGGGAGAACGACGCGGCGCTGGCGCGGCTTGCCGTTCGCACGGAGAACAAACCGCTCTGGAAGGGCGCATTTCAACTGCTGCCGCGCGGAAAGGCGGAGGCGCTCTACGGCGATCACCGCACGTACAAAATTGGGGGCAAGACCCTGAACGCCGAGTGGCATTTGGGCGTGGACATGGCGTCGGTCAAGAACGCTCCGGTGCCGGCGGCGAACGATGGCAAGGTGGTGTTCGCCGGCAAGATGGGAATCTACGGCAACGCGGTGGTGGTGGATCACGGGCTCAGCGTGCAGTCCGTGTACGCGCATTTGAGTTCGATCGCGGTGAGCGAAAGCGCGGCGTTGACGCGCGGGCAGACGATCGGGAAGTCCGGAATGACGGGTCTGGCGGGCGGCGACCATCTGCATCTGGGCCTGATGATCGCGGGTGTGTTCGTGGATCCGGTGGAGTGGTCGTTCGCGAACTGGGTGGACAAAACGCTGACGCCGGCGCTGGCGGCGATGAATTGATTTGACAATCTGCCACATGTGTGACAGATTGTCGTCATGGAGTTTTCGAACGCCGAGTGGCGGCTGATGGCGGAGGTGTGGCGTCACGAGTCGGTGACAGTAACGGAGGTCCACGCCGCGGTGGGGGCCGAGTCCGGCTGGGCGTACTCGACGGTAAAGACCATGCTGGCGCGGCTGGCGGAGAAGGGCGCGCTGGCGGTGACGAAGCAAGGGAAGCAGAGCGTCTTCCGCCCGCTAGTGTCGCAGTCCAATGCCCGGCGTCAGGCGACGGCGTCCCTGGTGGACCGGGTCTTCGAGGGCGCCGTGGGCGGGCTGTTTCAGCATTTGCTGGGCGAGCATCGATTGTCGAAACGAGACCGCGAGAAGCTGCGCGCGCTGCTGGACGCCGGGGAGAAACGGCCGCGATGACACACTTCTGGTGGGCTTGGGTTTTGCCGGCGGCGCTGCAGGCCACACCACTGCTGCTGTTGGCGGCGGCGCTGGACCTGCTATTGCCGCGGTTGCTGGATCCGCGCTGGCGGGCCGGAATCTGGCTGTTGGCCGCGTTGAAGTTAGCGGCGCCGTTCGAAGCGGGAGGCGTGTTGCCGAACCCCGTTGCAGGGGTGCCGCCCGCGTGGACGGCGTTTGTCCCGGCGACTTGGCTTTGCGGCGCGGCGCTATTGATCCTGGGCAGCGCCGTGTGGTTCCGCCGCCAACGGGCGGCGTTGCGGCCGGTGGAGTGCCGGGGACTCTCGCGCGAGGTGTTTCGTTCGCTCGCCCCGGAATTCGGGGCCGTGGCGCGGATCGTGGAATCGGACCGGTTGGACGGTCCGGTGACGATCGGACAAACGGTGTATTGGCCGGCCGGATTGGAAAACCGTTTGAGTGAAGCGGAGCAACGGCAGGTGTTGCGGCACGAGTTGGCGCACGTCGTGCGGCGGGATGGCTGGCGAGAGCTTGGATGGTCAGCGCTGGTGGCGGTGTTTTGGTTTCATCCGCTGGTATGGTGGGCGGCGCGGCGCATGCGGGCGATTCGCGAGGAGTGCTGCGACCGGACGGCGGCGGAGTTGCCCGGCCATTGCGCAGAGACATACCGCCGGGCGCTGCTGCGCGTTTTGGGGTGGGTACACGCGCTGGCGCCGGGGATGGCGCTGGTGGATCCGCGCATGCCTCTGACGAACCGGCTGGCGCTGCTGGAGCAGCGGCCGCATTCGCATTGGCGGGGCATTGCGGCGCTGGCGGCGTTGGCGATTGTGTGGCCGCTGGCCCGGTGGGCGAATCAGGAGTCACACGCGGTGGCGGAGTGGGTGGCGAGGCCGCCCGGCTCGTTGCAGTTGCGGTACATGGTGTTGGAACGGCTGGCAGAGGAGAACGGGAAATGACACGACTATTCACATTGGCGGCGTGCCTGACGCTCATGGCGCAGGAGCAGGCCGTGGACATGCAGGCGATGATGGCGAAGGCGAAGAAGTTTACGGCGCCAGGCGAGAATCACAAGCTGTTGGAGAAGTTCCTGGGCACGTGGACGATGGAGATGCGCGGGTATATGAAGGGCGTGGCCGGCAAGGCGTCGACGGGCGAGCAGACCTGCACGTGGTATGTGAAAGGCCGGTTCGTGCAGTGCCGCGGCGGGGGCCCGCTGTTCGGAATGCAGTTGGAGTTCGCGACGATCATCGGCTACGACAACTTCAAGCAAAGCTACCGCGTGATGCATTTGAGTTCCATGGACACGTCGCTGAACACGTCCGAGGGCGACCTGACTCCGGACGGAAAGACGCTGTTGACCTACGGCACCATCGACGAGTATTTGACCGGCGAACACGACAAGATGGTGAAGTACGTCTGGCGGTTCGACTCCGCGGACCAGATGCGTTTTGAAGTGCATGACCTGCCGATCGGCGAGCAGCATACCCAGGTGATGGGATTCACCTTCAGGCGGCGTTGAAATCGGTGTCTTAGAGCTCACGCCAAAGAAACGCCCCCGCCCGCGCACGGCGCGAACGGGGGCGTTGTTACGGTTTGCGAGTTTAGAACATGAAGCGCAGCGCGAACTGCACGTTACGCGCGGTGCCGGGCAACGTGGCGCTCAGCCGGCCGTAGTTGCCGGACCCTTGCGTGTTGCCGAGCGAGCCGACCGCGAATCGCGGCGTGTTCGACATGTTCAACCATTCGGAACGGATCTGGATCTTCTTCGTTTCGCTAATCGCAAAGCTCTTGAATAGCGAGAAGTCCAGTGCGGCGATGCCAGGGCCAACACCGGTCTGGGGACCAATATTGCCCAGCGTCCCGGGAACCGGACTCGCCGTCGCGGTGACGTCGAACCACTGATCCGGCGTGCGCCCGGAGGACGGGGCCTGCATGGGATCCTTGCCGCTCACGGCGTCCGGGCGGCAGGCGCTGAACGAGCCAACGCAATTCTGCGACCGGAAAGTGAACGGCTGGCCGGATGAGAACGTCAGGATGCCGTTGGTCTGCCAACCGCCTGCCAGCATGTTGGCGACTTTGCCCAGGCTCGTGCCGAAGCGCTTGCCTGCGCCGAACGGCAGATCGTAGTTAAAGCTCGTGGCCGAGCGGTGACGGATGTCCCAGGCCGCGGCGCCGTACTCACAGCGGAAGCCGCACGTGATGTCGGTTAAGCCGAAACCCGAGGAGCCCGACAGCGTCGTGCCGGTGTTGGCGAAGGTGTGACCCCAGGTGTAGGAGGACACCATCGACAAACCGTTCGAGTAGCGCTTCTCAAACTTCGCCGAGAGGGCGTTGTAGTTCGAGATGCCGAACGTCGACGTGAGCGAGAGGCCGCCGCGGAGGAAAGGATACGCGCGGCGAGGATCCGCCGGTGCGTTCGGCAGCGGGCTGTTCATCGGCAGGTTCGGATCCCAGTTGATCAACTGACGCGAACCCTTGGAACCGATGTAGCTAACTTCCAGCGCCGAACCCCAGCCGAAGTCGCGCTGGATCGAGACGTTCCACTTGGAAACCAGGGGATTGCGGAAGTTCTCCTCCACGCCGCGGAAGCTGATGTTCGCCGGCAAGGAGAAAATGTTCAACGGGTACCCATTGGACAGGCGGGTCAGGAACGGGTGCCTGTCTTCGAAAGCGGACCGCTGATTCAAGTCCATGACATTGTTAAACGGAACGCTCAGGCCGCGATTCGGGCTGCCGCCCTGGTTCTCTTCGCCGCCGTAGAAAAGCCCGATGCCGCCGCGCAGCACCATCTTCTGCGAAACCTGATAGGCGACGCCGATGCGCGGACCGAAATTGGTCTTATCCCAGGGAATCAGGAATTTGCCGACGCTTCCGCGGTCCACCTTGATGTCGGGAAACGCCTGGGCGAAGTTCCCGGGCAGAGGATCGTTGCTATTCGGTCCGGACGGAATGAACAAGGTTCGTTTGTGCGGCACGTAGTTCGCCTGCCGGGCAAAGCGTTCCGCGATCGGCGAGAAGAGTTCGTAGCGAACGCCGATGTTGAACGTCAGCTTGCTGGTGGCTTTCCAGTCGTCCTGAAAGTACCAGGCGTGCGCCGACTTCGTCGAGGAGATGAAGTTGGTCGTCGTGAGACGCGAGTCGCCAGGCAACCCCAGCAGGAACGAGGCCATGCCGTCGCCGGTCTGGCCAGCGGCTTCGGGAATTGAGGTTCGATTCGTCGGGAACCGGAAGAAGCCACGCGCGGAGGGCACCTGGAAGAAGGGGAACTGGATCGGTCGATACTCATACCCGAACTTCGTGGCGTGCTTGCCCTTGTTGATGGAAACGTTCTGGATGAAATCCCAAACGTTGTTGTACTCCTTAGTCGGCAACCAGTTGGAGCCGCCGAATCCGGAGTAGCCGCCGGGTTCGAGCGACGGCAGACCACCGTTGTTCGAGGTCGCCGTGGTTGGATTCAAGCCGCCGATACCGAACGCGGCGAACTGGTCAACGCCCTTGTTGCCCTGAAACCTCTGTGTGACCAGACGGCTGAAGGCGGCACGGGACTCGGTTAGGATGGTGGGCGACCAGACGCGTGTCCAGGAGATCATCGCGTTACGGCCTTGGTTCTTTTCTTCCGCGCCGTTGAAACCGGACGCGTCAAGAGCACCGGGGAGCGGGGCGGAGATCAGCTTGTTCTCCTCGGACCAGCTCAGGGAGCCGAACAGCGAGTCCTTGTCCGTGAGACGGTGGTCGATGCGGACGTCGAATTGATCGTTGTCCTGTCGGGCCGGAGCCGTGGGCAGGTAGTTCGCGCCGGGCAAACGGTCATTCAGGTTCTGATTCGGATTCGGGAACAGGTCCATCAACTTCTTCGCGGCCGGGTCGAACCTCGAGGCGGGGATAATGTTGCCGGGGAACATGTCCCGGACCACGCTGCCGTTGGGAGCGTTGCGCTGGGTAGCGATGTCATAGATCGCGCCCTGCGGAATCTGCCGTCCCAGAGCGTCGGTGCCCATGAACTGACCGCTGAGAAGTGAGCGGAAGTCGCCATTGCGGAACTCCGGCTTGGCGATGGTGATAGGATTTGTCACACCGCCAAGGCCGGGGATGACGCCGGAGAGCGAGCGGACACGGGTGCCCTGCCAATCGGCGAACCAGAAGGTCCGGTTCTTGACGAGTGGGCCGCCGATGGCGGCGCCGTATTGGTTCTGGCGGACGTAGGGCCGGCGGGCGCCGGCGCGGTTGCGCTCCCAGGTGTTGGCGTTGAACTTGTCGTTCTGCAGGAATTCAAAAAGCGTGCCATGCAGTTCGTTGGTGCCGGACTTGATGGTGACGTTCACGACGCCGCCGGCGCCACGGCCATATTCGGCCGAGTAGCCGTTGGTGACAACCTTCATTTCGCCAATGGCCTCGACCGAGGGGCCGATCACGTAGGCCGTCTGGTTGATGAAGTCGATGACGTTGACGTTGTTGTCGACGCCGTTCAGCAGGAAGTTGTTTTGGCCGTTGGAGCGGACGCCGTTGGCGGAGAAACCGCCGCCGGCCGCGTCGCGCGCGCCTTGTTCGGCCGGGACGACGCCCGGTGCCAACGGAGCCAGAAATGTAAACTTACGCTGGCCGCCGAGTGGCAGTTCGCTCACCTGTTTCGCTTGCATGGTGTTGCCAAGCGTGGTGGTTTCCGTCTGTAGCAGGGGCGCGGCCGCCGAGATTTCGACGGACTGGGAAATTTCGCCTACCGAAAGGGCGAGATTGACGCCGACGCGGTCGCCGGAGCCGAGCAACACATCGCGCTGCACGACGGTTTTAAAACCGGGCGCGCTGACTTCAACGGTGTACGTGCCAGGCCGCAGCAGCGGCCGGATGTAGGTACCCGAGCCGTCCGTGGTGGCTTCCTGCCGGGTTCCAGTTTGTGTTTCGGTCAAGACGACCTTGGCTCCCGCGACCACGCCGCCCGAAGGGTCGGTGATGGTGCCGGTGATTGTGCCGAGGTCGCGCTGTGCCAGTAGCACGCTTGCAGCCAGCAACGAAGTGGCGAGCAAACGAGACAAGCTCAAATTCATGCGTTTCTCCTGAATGCAATTCCTCCCGCGTCGGTGCAGTGGCGCGGTAACGTACTCGCAATGATATCACTTTCGGTTCCAGGACCCACAGGACTTGGTTCATTTGACGCTGCCCATACAATGGAAAAGTGAAGTACCTTCTCGCAGCGGTGTCGGCGGGCGCGCTGATGGCGCAAGTCACCTCCGGCGCGCTGATCGGCCGTGTCTCGGACCCGTCTGGAGCTGCGTTGCCGATGGCGGTGGTTGTGCTGGAAAATCCGGCGCGCGGTATAAATCGGGTGACGCGGAGCGGACTGGACGGAGAATTCCGCTTGGCGCAAGTGGCGGCAGGTGCGTACACGCTGCGCGTTACGGCACCGAATTTTGCAGACGCCGAAATTCAGGCCATCCGCGTCGCACCGGGCGAAACGCGGCGGGAGGATGTCGCTTTGGCCTTGGCCGGGGTGCGCACATCGACCGAAGTGGCGGCGGCCAAGGACGCGGCACCTTCTGGATTGACCCTGGATTCGGAGAGGATTCGCTCCCTGCCGCTGAACCGCCGCGACTTTCTGCAGTTGGCGCTGCTTGCTCCGGGCGTGACGCCGCCGGCCCAGGACTCGGAACTGTCGTCGCGCGGGGCGTTCGCCATGCACGCGTCCGGCGCGCGGGAGGAGTTCAATCAGTATCTATTGGACGGCGTGGACAACAACGATCCCTACAACAACCGGTTCATCGTGCAGCCTCCGGTAGAAACGATCCAGGAGTTCCGCGTGGAGACGAACGGGTACGGCGCGGAGTTTGGGCGGTCCGCCGGCGGGCAGATCAATATCATTACGCGCGCGGGCACAAACGAATGGCATGGCGAGGCGTATGAATACTTTCGAAACCGCGGCCTGGATGCCCGGAACTTCTTTGAGGGAAGGGAGCGGGCGAAGTTTCAGCGAAACCAGTTTGGCGGCGCGCTGGGCGGACCGCTGCGGCGGGACCGGGCTTTCTTTCACGCGAACTACGGCGGCCTGATTGAGCGGCGCGGGCTGCCACGCTTGGGCGTAGTACCGTCAGCCGCGCAGCGCGGTGGCGATTTGGCCTCCCTGGGCCGCACGATCGTTGATCCGTTCGCACAACGGCCGTTTCCGGGCAACGTGATTCCGCCCAGCCGGATCCATCCGTTGTCGGCGCGCGTCCTAGCGTTGTTTCCCGCGACGAACCAGGCCCAGCCGGTGCTGCGCGATTCGGCGCCGCAGGCGAGCGCCCGAGCCGATTGGAAAGCGGGCGCGAAGGACGAGTTCAACGCGCGGTTCACGTTCGCCACCCAGGATCTGTTCGAGCCGTACGCGGAGGAGGCGCAGTCGATTCCAGGCTTCGGCAACGGCGTTGTCAACCGCGGACAGAGCGCCATGGTGCACCACGCGCGGGCGTTGTCGCCGTCGTTGCTGCATTCCCTGCGGCTGGGTTACGTCCGCGGCTTTCGCGAAGTGAAACCGGAAAATCACAGGCGCGACATCCGAAAGGAATGGGGCGTTTCCTGGCTGAACGTGGCGCCGCGCGATTTCGGTTATCCGCTGATCAACGTGCAGGGCTTTTCGTCGATCGGCGACGCTACGCAACTGCCGCTGGGCCGGATCTCGAACACGTACCAACTCACGGAGACGCTGCAACGGCAGCAAGGCAAACACGCGCTGAAGATGGGCTTCGACGCGCGGCGCCAGGAGGCGAACGGCTACCTGGACTACTTTGCGCGTGGACAACTGACATTCGGCGGCGCGCTGACAGGCGCGGGACTGGGGGACCTGCTGCTGGGCTTTCCGCAGACGGCGATTCAATCGCAGTTCGACAATCAGCAGACACTGCGGAGCCTGTTTTCGGGCCTGTGGGCGCAGGACGACTGGCGCGCGACGCGCCGCCTGACCGTTAACGCCGGGCTGCGCTGGGAGTATTTCACGCCCGCGACCGACCGGTTTGACCGCATGTCCGCGTTCGACCCGGCGACGCTGACGCTGGCGCGCGTTGGCACCCAAGGAGTCGCACGCGGCGTGATCCGGCCGGATCGAAATAACTTCGCGCCGCGCGTCGGCGCGGCCTACGCTCTGAACTCGAACACAACGCTGCGCGCGGGCTATGGCGTGTTCTTCGACGCCGGCATGTTCGTAGTGAACTCATCCCACTATTTCAACCCGCCGTTCTTCAATATCCGAGTGTGGTTTCCGGCGGCCGGCGTGTTCCCTTCCCTTACAAATCCGTTTCCTTCGAATGGCGGAATTGTGCCGCCGGCGACGCTGAACACTCTGAGTCCGGACGCGGCGACAACCTATCTGCAGCATTTCAGTTTTTCGATCGAGCGGCAGGTATCGAGATCCACAACCTTTTCGGCGGCCTATGTGGCATCCAAAGGCAGCAAGCTGGCGAGGGCGCGGGATCTGAATCAGCCGCTGCCCGGTGCGGGCAGCGCGCAGGCCAACCGGCCATTGCCGCGGTTTGGCGGAATCTTCTTCATTGAGACCGGCGCCAATTCGAACTATCACTCCCTGCAGTTGAACGTGAACCGGCGATTGGCGCGGGGCGTTTCACTGTTGGGATCGTACACATTCGGAAAGTCGATCGACGATGCGAGTTCGTTCCTGGGTTCGGGTCCCGACAGAAACTTTCCGCAGAATTCGCGGAACTACGCGGCGGAGCGGGCGCTTTCCAGCTTCGACATGCGGCAACGGTTCGCCGGTACAGCGACGTGGGAGTTCGCTCGCGGCTTTGAGGCGCGCGGCATCTTCACGGCGCAATCCGGGCAGCCGTTGACGCCCTATCTGCGCTTCGACAACTCGAACACGGGCAACACAGGCGGTACGTTCGGTAACGACCGGCCAAACGTTACGGGGGATTGGCGGTTGAGCAACCGGTCGGCCGAACGATGGTTCCGTACGGAGGCGTTCGCCACGCCGGCCCGCTTTACGTTCGGCGATGCTGGACGAAATATTCTGGCCGGGCCGGCCTTGGCCACGGTCGACGCCTCGGTCGCGCGAACGTTCCGCGTGGAGCGGCTACGGTTCACGCTGTCGGTGGAAGCGTTCAATCTGCTGAACCGCGTAAATCTCGAAATGCCAGAGCGATTCGTGGACGAACCCTCCACGTTCGGGCGGGTCCTTTCGGCGCGGGCGTCAAGGCAGGCCCAGGTGTCGCTGCGCATCTTGTTCTAGATCTCTTTCGCAAGTCAGTTGCATGAAACGTCGAAGCCGGGTACCATAGGCTAATCGACAATGAGTTGCAGGTTAAGAGTTGTTTTTTTGGCGATTGGGCTCAGCCTGGAAACGTACGGCGGAGCTGTCCGAATCGCGGTCAAGGATAGCAGCGGAGCGGCCATCCCGAACGCATCGATCTCGTTACGCTTGTTGTCGACTGGTAGTGAAATCGGCGTCAAGTCGTCCCAGAGCGGGTCCGCCGCGATTGTGGACGCCGCAGCCGGAGCGTACCAGATTACAGTATTGGCCGCCGGATTCGCCGTCGTCAGAAAGCCGGTGGAAATTCTGGCCGGCGAGACAGTTATCGACATCGAGTTGCAGCCTGAATCCCTGCCGCAAACGATCACAGTTGCGTCGGGACATATCGCTGGAACACCCGCGGAATTGAATCGGCTTCCGGGTTCCATCGGCTTCGTTTCGAATGCGGCGTTGACTGAGAGCCGGGCATTCACAACCGATGAGGCGCTTCGCAAAGTGGCGGGCGTTCACGCGCGTGGGGAGGAGGGGTTCGGTCTGCGGCCAAACATCGGAATTCGGGGTTTGAGTCCCACGCGTTCGACGAAGTTGCTGCTGTTGGAAGACGGGCTGCCGCTTTCCTACGCTCCCTATGGCGACAACGCAAGCTACTATCACCCGCCGATTGACCGCTTCGACAGCGTGGAGGTTTTGAAGGGCGCCGGGCAGATTCTCTTCGGTCCGATGACGGTCGGCGGCGTGGTGAACTACATCACCCTGGCGCCTCCGGACCGCCGGGGCGGCGCGGTCACTCTACTGGGCGGCAATCGAAACTATTGGAATGCGCACGGACGCTACGGCGGCACATTTGGAAGGACCGGATTGCTGTTCGATGCGATGCGGAAACAGGGCGACGGCATGCGTGAGAACTCCGGTCATGCCCTCAACGATTTCAACGCGAAGTCCATCACCTCGCTTGGCGGGAGCCACACCTTGGGGTTGCGCTTCAACTCCTATTCCGAAGATTCGAACCTGACTTACTCCGGCCTGCGGCAGGCCGAGTGGGACGCGAACCCGCGCGGAAATCCCTTTCGCAACGACTTCTTTACCATCCAACGTTACGGAGCGTCGGTGACCCACACGTGGGCGATCTCGCCCCGGTTGGTAATGAGCAACGCAGCATACGCGGCGCTGTTCTTCCGCGATTGGTGGCGCCAGTCGTCGAACTCCGCGCAGCGGCCAAACGACTCGCGCTGCGGCGGGATGGCGAACCTGAATACGACGTGCGGCATCGAGGGACGGCTGAGGTCCTACTACACCTGGGGCGTGGATCCCAGGTTCAAGGCGCACCACCGGCTGCTTGGGCTGTCGAGCGAGACGGACTTCGGCGTCCGGTTCCACGACGAGACGCAGATCCGCCTCCAGAAAAACGGGCCGATGCCGTCGTCTCGCGATGGCGTACTGGTCGAGGACAACGACCGGCGCGCCCGGGCAAAATCGGCCTTCGTGCAGAACCGCATCACCGTCGGGCGGCTCTCGATCACCCCTGGCTTGCGGTACGAACAGGTGGCATACAGGCGCACGAACTTTCTCGTCAATCGCGGAGGCCGGACCGATGTCCGGCAGTGGATTCCCGGCGTTGGTGTGGCGCTGCAGGCGAAAGAAGAGTTGACGCTGTTCGGCGGTGTACACCGTGGCTTCGCGCCGCCGAGGGTGGAAGATGTGATCAACAATGCAACCGGCGCGAGCGTGGACCTGGATCCGGAATTGAGCTGGAACTACGAACTCGGCCTTCGCGGGCGGATGAGCAGGAACGGACAATTGGAGGCTGCGGTGTTCCGCATGGACTTCTCCAACCAGATCGTGCCGGCGTCTGTGGCGGGCGGCATCGGAGCGGCATTGACCAACGCGGGCCGCACGTTGCATCAGGGCGCCGAAGTCGCGGGCCGGTGGCAGGTGAAGCCATTTTCGCTTCGTGCCTCGTACACCTACCTTCCGGTGGCCCGCTATTCGGAAACCCGGTTTTCCGCCATCGACCCGCGCGTGAACGTACTGGGCTTCCGGTTACCGTATGCCCCGAAGCACTTGCTGACTTCGTCGGTTCACTACTTCCATCGGACCGGATTCAACGCGATGGTGGAAGCAGTGACAACCGGGCGGCAGTTCGGTGACGATTTGAACACAGTCAACGGTACGGCCGACGGACAGCGCGGGTTGATTCCCGGAAACACGATCTGGAACGTGACGGCGAACTATCCGGTGGAGGCGTGGAAGACGGCATTTTTTGTGACGACGAAGAATGCGCTGGACCGGCTGACCATCGTCGACCGGTCGCGAGGACTACTCCCCGGCGCGCCGAGGCTTATACAGGGCGGTGTGCGTTTTACCTTCTAACTCTTTTTCTATCTTGCATTTTGCCCGGTTCCGGGATTACGATTGGAAGATTGCCGGGCTCCCGGCGGAGGTAAACCTGTTCTATGTGGAATCGTCGAAAAACCGATGAAGAGCCGGCGAGGCCTTTGGCGAACACGCCGAACGCACCGGAGCAACCAAGGGAGGGTAGTCCTGTGTCTACAGCGCCCGCGCGCAGTTTCGAACCCGATGTGCCGCGTGGTACGGCGACCATCGGCAAGTCCGTTGTCATAAAAGGCCAGATTCTGAGCAAGGAAGATCTGGTAATCGATGGAATGGTGGAAGGCACCGTGGAAGCGCAGGAGAATCGCGTGACGGTAGGGCCGAACGGCCGCGTCGTGGCGAATATCAAGGCGCGCGACGTGGTGGTACTGGGCCAATTGAAAGGCAACATTGAGGCGTCATCGCGTGTGGACATCCGCAAGGGCGCGAACGTCGTGGGCGACATCCGGTACTCGAAAATCAGCATCGAGGAAGGTGCGGACCTGCGCGGCAGTCTGGAGATGATCCGGACGGAGACAAAGGCCGCCGAGCCCGTGGCCGCGGCGCCGAAACCTCCCGCGGAACCCGTAAAGCCGGCACAGCAGACGCTGGGCGCGTCCGCCGGGTCGGCCAACGCCAAGTAACGGGAGGGCCCCGTGCTTCGTGAGAGCTTGAGCAGATTGTTTGGCGGCGCACCGCTGGGCGCTGTAGTGAGCGCGGCGGCCGCCGCGCCCGCATCCGCGCTGGAGTTCGGCGCCAGGGACTATACGCGCCATTCGTCGGCGCTGGACCAGTTCTTCGCCTCGTTCCATGGACAGGTGGGGCTGAGTTTTCTGGACCTGGGAGCGAGTAATCAGGAGAACACCGACTTCTTCAATCAACTGGGCCACAAGGTTCGATACGACAACTTCGTGCGGACAATGGACGAGTCGTTCGGGGACGGCGACTTCTACGCGAATCAGGAGAACGACGCTCGCGTGGAGGCCTTTCAATCGAAGGTGTTAAACTTCGACGACGACTCGGTGGACGGCGTGCTCGTTTGGGACGGGCTACAGTATCTGGCGCCCTCGCTGCTGGAGCCGGCCGTGTCGCAGATTCACGCCATCATGCACAAGGGCGCGCAGTTGCTCACGACGTTTCACACCGACGAGCGCATGAACGAGGTGCCGACGTACTCCTACCGCATCCAAGCGCGCAACAAGGTGAAACTGGTGGAACGCGACCGCCGCAGGCCGGCGCACTTCTTCACGACACGGCAACTGGAAAAGCTGTTCAAGGAATTCGACCAGGTGAAATTCTTTCTTACGCAGGATGCTCTTCGGGAAGTGATCGTTCGGAAATAAGACGCATCGGCTGGCGCTTCCAATACGTTAGCGAACGCCAGCACCATTCGAGCGGGCCGTATTGAAAGTGGCGCAGCCAAATGGGGCTGACGGCGAGTTGCAACAGCCAGATGGCGAGGACGGCGTAGTAAAGCTGATAGCGCTCCAGCTTTCCGAACATCGCAAAGCCGAAGCTGTAGAAGAACGCCGTGCTGAGCAACGAGTGCAGGATGTAATTGCTGAACGCCATTCGGCCGGTGGCAGCCAGCGAGTGCATGACGAAGGCGAACAACCTGGCTTTGACAACGCCGGTCAACAGGCATAGATAGCCGAAAGCAACCAGGAACCGGACTGGCTGATATGCTTTGTAGCCTTCGGCGGCGGCGAAGGGGTCGAAGTTGGACGCGCCCTCATGGTTGGCGGCGATGGCTCCGATGATAGCGCCAGCCGTCAGGCTAAGTGCCCCGGCCGTAAAGTAACGCCGGACGGACCAGACACCAGCGAAGACGCCGAGTTTGGCCAGGCCCATGCCGATGAGCATCATGCCGAGCGCGTCCCACCAGCCGGGAGAATAGTAGGTTTGAGAGGTCCAGCCCTGCACGGTAGAGGCGCGGTGCCCAAACGCCTCGACATAGCTGCCTTCGCGATAAATGCGCAGTTCCTCGGCGAGCTTGTCCTTTGAGGGCATCCATTCCTTCGTGAACCCCTCATATGTCCCGCGAACGCCGTCGTCGGCGGCGCTGAGCTTGGCGTGTTGCGGAATGGCCTGGTGCTTGGCCCGCGCCTCGTGCAGGTCCTTGACCCAGAAAAAGCTTTGAGCAGTGAGTGCGGCAAGCATCAGAGTACCGGCGCCGATAAGGATGACGGGCCGCAGTGAGCGGATGGGATAGAGAAACAACCCCATCAACGCGTACGGATATAAGATGTCGCCGTACCAGATGCAGTACCCGTGCACGATGCCGAACGCCATCAGCCAAAAAGTCCGGCGGTAATAGACATCGCCGGCGGAGACGCCCCGGGCCTCGGCCCGGCTGGTGAGATAAATCACCCCGGCACCGAAACACATGGAAAACAGCGCGCGCATCTTGCCGCTCCAGAAGACGTATTGGACCCACCAGATCCAGTAGTTCGGCCCAGTGGCGCCGCCGTGCACCATCGGGTTGCCTTCGGCAGCCTGCGGCATGCCGAAGCTGCAGATATTCATGAGCAGGATGCCGAGAAGGGCGAAGCCGCGCACGGCGTCGAGCCCGTCGATGCGCTCCTCGGCCCGCACGGGCGCTGGACGAACTTCAGTATTTTCGGACATCCCTCCTATAATGGAGGATTCTCGCATCATGTCGCTAGAACACGACCTACTCGCGCAACGCTTCCATCGCATCCGCGAAATCGAAGCACTGGGCCATCGCGCATACGGCCAACGCTTCGATTATTCCCACACGATTCCGGCGCTTTGGAAGGAGCATGGAGAAAAAGCCACGGAGGAGCTAGAAACGTCCAGGATTCCGGCGCAAGTCTGCGGACGGATTCAGTCGATTCGCGGTAAGGGCAAGGCCGGATTCCTGCACCTGGAGCACGGCGGTGAAAAGCTGCAAGTGTATGTGAAGATCGACCTGCTGGGCGACGAGGGCTTTAAGCTGTATCAGTTGTTGGATATCGGCGACACGATTGGCGTGGACGGCACGTTGTTCCGGACGCGGACGGGCGAATTTTCTATCCAGGCGGCGAAAATCACGTTTCTTTCGAAGACGCTGCTGACGATGCCGGAAAAATATCACGGCCTGGAGGATGTGGAGACGCGGGTACGGCAGCGGTACCTGGATCTGATCTCCAATTTGGAAGTCCGCAAGACCTTCGCCGCGCGGGCCAGGCTGGTGCAATCGCTGCGCCGTCAGCTTGACGAACGCGGATTCGTGGAAGTGGAAACGCCGATGATGCAGCCGGTGTACGGAGGCGCGGCGGCGCGGCCGTTCGTGACGCATCACAACACGCTGGACCTGGACCTGTATCTGCGGATTGCCCCGGAACTCTACCTGAAGCGTTTGATTGTGGGCGGGCTGGACCGCGTGTACGAGATCAACCGCAACTTTCGCAACGAAGGCATTTCCATCCAGCACAATCCCGAGTTCACGATGCTGGAGTTCTACCAGGCGTTTACGGACTACGAAGGGTTGATGGATTTCACATGCGTCCTGCTGAAGCAGGCAACGATCGACGTTACGGGCGGCACAGTGGTTCCGTTCGGTGAACACACGCTCGACTTCGGCAATATCCGGCGGCTGACGATTCGGGAAGCGCTGGTGGAACACATGCCCGGCGTAACGATGGAGCAGTTGAAGGATAGCGAATGGCTGATCGCGCAGGCGGGGAAACATACGGCCGGCGAGTCACTGGTGGAACTCTTCGAGCGGCATGCGGAGAAGGCGCTGATTCAGCCAACGATTATTTACGAGTATCCCGTGGAGGTTTCCCCATTGGCGATGCGGTCACGCCGGGATCCGGCGTTCGTCGATCGCTTCGAAATTTTCTGTGCCGGCATGGAGATCGGCAACGCCTACACGGAGTTGAACGACCCGAACGAGCAGAGAAAGCGGTTCGAACAGCAGCTTGGCATGCAGGCGCGCGGCGACGACGAGGCGCACCAGATGGACGAAGACTACGTTCGGGCGCTTTGCTACGGCATGCCGCCCACGGCCGGCGAAGGGATTGGAATCGACCGGCTGACGATGCTGCTAACCAACTCGCGATCGATTCGCGATGTGATTTTGTTCCCGCTGTTGCGTCCGGAGGGCGAGATTGGAATCGCTGGGCTGCTTCGCAACGTGGAGGCGAATGCCGAACCTGGCGTTTGAGAGTTTCGTCGCGCGCCGGTACCTGACGGCGAAACGCCGGCAGGCGGTGATTTCGGTGATCACGCTGCTCTCAATCGGGGGCGTGGCCGCGGGCGTAATGGCGTTAATTATTGCGTTGGCGATCACCAACGGCGTGCGCAACACGCTGCAGCGAAGCCTGCTGGGCGCTACGGCGCATGTCAGCATCCTGGAGAAGGAATTGGGCGTTGGCCTAGAGGAGTGGCAACCGCTGACGGACAAATTGGCGCGGATACCCCACGTCAATTCGGCGACGCCGGTGCTGTATTCGCAGGTTCTTTATTCCGGCCCGCAGACGGGCCAAGGCGGTTACTTAAAGGGCATCCCCGACACCGCGCGCGAAGAACGGGCCGAATTGGCGAAGTATGTGAAGCAGGGGAGCTTGGACCGCCTGCGCGCCTCGGCGGACGGGTTCCCGCCAATTCTGCTGGGCGCGAAATTGGCGCAGAGAACCGGGATGCTGCTGGATTCGATCGTCACCGTGATCATCCCGAACGGCGAGATGACGCCAATGGGCGCCCGCCCGGCTTATCCCCGGTTCCGCGTTGTGGGTATTTTCGAATCCGGATTTTTCGACGTCGACAACACGTTCGCCTACGCGGCCCTGGACGACGTGCAGCGCGTGACGGGCGTGGCGGGGGCCGTGAACTCGATAGAACTGAAGCTGGACGACGTCAACACGGCCCTGGATGTGGCCGCGGCCGTCCGGCCCGCGATCGGGGACAAGCTGACGGCGCAGGCCTGGCAGGAACAGAACAAGACGGTTTTGAACGCCTTGAAAATGGACCGCATTGTCGCCGTGATTACGATCTCGCTGATTCAGCTCGTGGGTGCGATGAACATATTGATCAGCCTGATCATGATGGTGATGGAAAAGACGAAGGACATCGCAATTCTTGTCTCGATGGGCGCGCGATGGGAACAGGTGCGGCGAATCTTCATCCTGCAAGGGATTTATATTGGCGCTCTCGGAACGGCGCTCGGTCTGCTGTTGGGATACGGAGTCTCCTTCGCCGCGGAGAAGGGGCAGTGGTTCCGGCTGGACGCGGAAATCTACGGCTTAAGTCATGTGCCGTTTGAACCGCGCGCGATCGACGCGGTGTGGGTATCGGCCGCGGCGCTGGTGGTGAGTTTCCTAGCGACGCTATATCCGGCCCGCCGCGCCACCGCGGTGCTGCCCGCCGAAGCGCTGCGCTATGAGTAATTCGATATGTGCGGAATAGCCGGATTCACGCATCGTGGCCGGCCGGCGCCGGAGGGCCGTATTCAGAGCGTTACGCGGTCTCTGCATCATCGCGGGCCCGATCAATCCGGCGTGCATGAGTCGGCCGATTGCTCGCTGGGCATCGCCCGGTTGCGGATCATCGATCTGGAAGGCGGGCGGCAGCCGGTCTATTCCGGCGACGGCGGTACAGTGATCGTCTTCAACGGCGAGATTTATAACCACGGCGAGGTGCGGCAGGAGTTGGAGCGGTGCGGACGGCGGTTCCGGTCGCGCTCCGACACAGAGGTGATACTGCAGGGATTTCTGGAATGGGATCTTGGCGTATTCGAAAAGTTGCGAGGCATGTTTGGCGTGGCGCTCTGGAACGAGCCGGCCAAGCGTCTGGTCTTGGCCCGAGATCGCATGGGCATCAAGCCGCTCTATCTTCTCCGGCGCAATGGCGACCTGTACTTCGGCTCGGAGTTGAAGGCGCTGTTCGGGCATGATGAGATCCAACGAAGCTTTTCGACCGAAGGGCTGAACTCCTTCCTTTCGCTGAATTACATACCCGCGCCGTACACAATGGTGGACGGCATCACGAAGCTCGCGCCCGGCCATTGGCTGGAGTGGAGGGACGGGGTCGAGCGAAGCGGTGCGTACTGGAAGCTCCAGTTCGCTCCGCGCGCGGACATCCGGCTGGAAGCAGCCAAAGACGAGCTGGACCACCTGTTGCGCTTGTCCATTCAAGAACACATGATCGCCGATGTGCCGTTGGGAATTTGGGCGTCGGGCGGCCTGGACTCATCGACCATACTGCACTACGCGCATGCCCTGGCGGGCCGGCAATTAAAGACGTTTTCGGTAAGTTTTCAGGGCCGCGCTTTCGACGAAAGCCCCTGGTTCCGGGAGGTGGCGCGGAAGTATGAAACGGATCACCACGAGTTCGATTTAAATCCCGCGCAGGGCCTCGCCGATACGGTGGCGAAGCTGCCCTACTATTCCGACGAGCCCAGCGCGGATGCAGGCGCGTTGCCCGTCTGGTATTTAAGCCAGATGACCCGCGGGCACGTCACGGTGGCGTTGAGCGGCGAGGGCGCCGATGAGCTGTTCGGCGGCTACTATACCTATCTGGCCGACGCCTACGCCCAGGCGATGCGTATTCTACCCAGGCCGTTGCGCGCGTTGGCCCGTGGGTGTGCCGGACTGTTGCCGGTATCGGACGAGAAGATCGGCTTCGAGTACAAGGCCAAGCGGTTCACGACCGGCGCAATGCTCAATCCGCTGGAGGCCCACCTGTATTGGAACGGAACGTTCACGCCGGAGGAGCGGCGTCAATTGCTTTCCCGCTTTCAACCCCTTGCCGCGCCGCCAAACTACTCCAGTTTCCTGGAGTTGGATCAGCACTGGTATCTGGCCGACGACATTCTCTACAAGTGCGACCGCATGTCCATGGCGCATTCGCTGGAGGTTCGGCCGCCGTTTCTGGACCACCGGATCGTGGAGTTTGCAGCGCGCCTGCCGGAATCGATGAAGCGGAACGGATCGAAGCTCAAGTTCATTTTGCGGGAATTGATGCGCGACCGGCTGCCGGCCGCCGTTGTCACGCGGAAGAAGGAAGGCTTCGACATTCCCGCGCACGAGTGGTTTCGCGGCGCGTTGCGGCCGCTGCTGCTGGATACGCTGACGCCGAAGGCGATTCGCGAGAGCGGCCTGTTCCGGCCAGGCGCTATTGAAAAGGTGCTGGCGGATCATGAGGCTCGTAAGACGAACTACGGCTACCATCTGTGGGGGTTGTTGATGCTGTTTTTGTGGAAGAAGGAATGGAACGTCGCTACCCGCTAATCGTCGCGATCTTCGCGGCTGTCGTCTATCTCGGCTGCATCGTGAGCCCGCCGTCGCTGATGGACGATGTGGACGCCGTACAGGCGCAAATCGCAAGAAATATGCTGGTTTCCGGCGACTGGGTTACGGCGCATCTGAATGACATTGCGTACCTGGAAAAATCGCCGCTGATCTATTGGTCCATGGCCGTCAGCTACATGATCTTTGGCGTTCACGACTGGGCGGCGCGGATTCCGCTTGCCCTTGGAGTGATCGTGTTGTGCCTGGTAACAGCGCGCTTCGCAAGATGGGCGTTTGGAGAATTGGAGGGGCTGTACGCCGGCCTGATCCTGGCCACTTGCATTGGACTTTGGCTGTTCACGCGCATCCAGATTCCGGATGCCATTCTCACGCTGACCATCACAATCGCGATGTGGAATTTTCTCCTGGCGATGGAGAGTGGCGAGCCGCGTCCTGCGTACATCATGGCCGCCGCCATGGCCGTGGGATTGCTGTTGAAAGGCCTGATTGCCATGCTGTTTCCCCTCGCGGCCATCGTCCTATGGCTGAGCCTGAGTAAGCGCTGGGGGGAATGGCGGAAGTTGCGGCCGCTGGCGGGCGTGGGGATCCTGCTACTGATCGCCGGTCCTTGGCACGTGTTGGCGACCTTGCGAAACCCGCCCTATTTCGATTTCACGATGAAGAGCGAACCCGGCCACTACCATGGCTTCTTCTGGTTTTACTTTTTCAACGAACACGTATTCCGCTTTCTGAATATGCGCTGGCCGCGCGATTACAACACCGTGCCGCGCCATCTGTTCTGGCTCTTTCATCTGCTGTGGCTGTTTCCTTGGAGCGCCTTCCTCCCCGCGGCCGTCCGCATTCCTCCAACAACCAGCCGCGCCGCGGCCACGCGCCTATTGGCCCTGTGTTGGACGGGCTTCCTGCTGCTGTTCTTCACATTCTCGACAACGCAGGAATACTACTCCATGCCGTGCTACCCGGCGCTGGCGCTGCTGCTGGCAAGCGGCATGGCCGGCCGGCCGGAGTGGGTGGCGCGTGGGGCGAAGGTGGTGGGCGGTATCGCCACGGGAGCGGCGGCAGCCGCCGGCCTCATCCTGTGGCATGTCCAATCGCTGCCAACGCCCGGCGATATTTCCCGCGCATTGACGCAAAATCCTGACGCCTACACCCTGTCGCTTGGACACATGGGGGACCTGACGCTTGAGTCCTTCGCGTACCTGCGCGGGCCGCTAGCGCTGGCTGGCCTGGCCTTTCTCACCGGCGTCTACGCCGCATTCCGCACGCGGGGCGTGAAACTGGTGATTGGACTGGCGCTAATGATGACGCTATTCCTGCACGCGGCGCGCGCGGCGCTCATCACCTTCGAGCCTTATCTCGGCTCGCGCGCGCTGGCGGACGCGTTGCCGAAAGATGGGACGCTAATTGCCGACAACCAGTATTACACCTTCAGCTCAGTGTTTTTCTACGCGCAGCCGGGACGCGCCCTTTTGTTGAACGGCCGGGTGAACAATCTCGAATACGCGTCCTACAAACCGGGTGCGCCGAATGTGTTTCTGAATGATGAGGAATTTCAGCAACTCTGGCTGTCGGATCGGCGCTTCTATCTGGTGATCGAGAAACCATCGGTCGCGCGCCTGGAAAAGCTGGTTGGCCCGATGCGCGTGCTCAAGGAGAGCGGCGGAAAGTTCGTGTTCACGAATGAGAGGTAGCTGCCTACTCGCCAACCTTATACATGTACTTGATATTCGCTTTATAAAGCAGCAAATTCGGAGCGTCTTCGCGATTCACTTTCAGGCACATCTTGTCGTACCACTCAATCACGCCTTGAATCACTTCGCCGTCTGTCAAAACTATAACCATGGGGGTTTTCGTCTGCATTTGCTTCATGTAATAGAAGTTCTCGGCATTCGTCTGTTCCGGCGGAACCGGTTTCTTGGCGGCGGATGCCGGAGGGCGGCTGGGTGGCATGTTGTCTCTCGGAGGAGCGGTTGAGGTGCGAAGCGGTTTTCGATAGTTTGTTGGTTCCACGGTGTGGTTCCTTCCAGTGGACCCGGGCCAGTACAGAATTTACAAGTATGAATGCTGGACGGGGGGAGCTATCGTTATTGAATCATACGGCTCCTAGCCGCGCAATTCCATCACCCAGGCGTCGAGCGCAATTCCCTTCTGAATATTCCGCCGCAGGAGGTCCAACAACTCGTCGGTCTTCTTGACGGCCTTGCGAATCCAGGCGAATTCCACAGAGCGGGCCAACCCCTCGAGTTGAGGCCGGATATCGGTGTTACGAATCGAGGCGGCGGGGTTGTAGCGCAGCCAGAGCAGATCTTCGAGCAATAGGTACAGGACCTTCAAATAGTGATCGAGCTTTTCGCTCCGGGCCGCGGCCAGCGCCTCTGACTGCTTTGCCCAATCCCCCCAGGGCAATACTCCTGAGGCGGTGCCGATCATCGCAAGCATCGCGGCCCGGCGCTTGTCGTAGGCGGCCAGATCGAGGGACACCGCCGTGCCCGGGCTGCCCGATGCCAGCGCGATTCGCTTAGCGGGATTGTCCAGCGCCTTGGCCTTCGCGAATGCCGCCATTTCGCCCGGCGACAGCGGCGTTAGATAGAGCGGAACGGAGCGCGAGCGAATGGTCGGAAGCAGATCGTAGGCGTTCGACGCCGTGCAGATGGCGATCAGGTACGGCGGCGGTTCTTCCAGGATCTTGAGCAGCGAATTGGCGGCCTGCTCGTTGGCGCGATCGATTTGATCGATGAGGAAGACGCGATGTTTGCCGCGCAGCGGCGTGAATTGCGCGCGTTCCTTCAACGTGCGCATCTGCTGAATCGAAATCTGACGAAGGGGACCTTCCGGGCAGAACGTCACGAAGTCCGGGTGGGATTGGAACAGCAGCGGATCGTCGGCGCGTTTATCAGACGGCATCTTCTCCCGCTCCGTCAATAGCTCCAGGTTTGCGGCCAGGCTGAGGTCGTCTTTCTCAATCAATTCGGCGCCGCCCAGCAACCGCGCGGCGAAACGCCGGGCCAGCGTCGCTTTCCCAATGCCTTCCGGACCCGCCAACAGAAGTGTCTGCGGGATTCGTTCGCCCCGGATCATCTCTTCCAACGTCTCAGCTGCCGGGGCGTTGCCGTGGAAATTCTCAAACATGTGCGGATGCTTTCCGAAGCGAGTGCGCCGCGATGTGCCGCTCGACGGCGGACCAGATGTCCTGAGTCACGGC
>Ga0194122_10000681_pt1 | contig 47301 bp, 50 predicted proteins | sample TA2MahCa10mmetaG_FD_155487 | JGI IMG/M metagenome (GOLD analysis project Ga0194122, IMG submission 155487) | Freshwater microbial communities from Lake Tanganyika, Tanzania - TA2015021 Mahale Deep Cast 10m | ecosystem: Environmental > Aquatic > Freshwater > Lake | place: Tanzania: Lake... | reverse complement strand
ACGTGCTGAACCGCGCCAACCTGGGTATGGAAGTGATGCACGAGCGCAATGCTCACAACTTCCCTCTCGACCTGGCTGCTGCCGAGTCCACCCCCGTGGCTCTGACCGCACCCGCCATTGGCTGAGGCCGAACAGCCCGGCTGAGGCTGAACCCCACGATTCAGCTTCTTCTCGAGATTCGAGGACTGTTGAATCAGAAGCCCCCGCGCAAGCGGGGGCTTTTTGTTGTTTGCAGTTCAGGTAGAGCCTGGTAGGGCTTGGGCGAGCACGGTGGTCAAGGCGGTATCGGCACTGAGAATTCGTTCCCCCAGATGCACGCGCTGAGCAGTCACCGATTCGGCCAGGGCGACTTCAAAGGGCACAAAGCCCCCTTCGGGGCCAATCATCACCACGGCTTCTCCCGATGCTGCGGCAGCCAGGCTCTGCTTGCCGCTGTGATCGGCGATGCAGCAGAGGCGACCTGCGCAGATGGCTTTGAGCTCATCCTCCACAAAGGGTCTGAAGCGTTTGTGGAGATGGATGCTGGGTGGAAGGGTGTCGCGTGCCCGCTCTAGGCCCGCGAGCAAAGCCTCTTGCAGCTTGTCTGGATGGAGCCATGGGCTTTGCCAGTAACTCTTTTCAACGCGTGCGCTGTTGATCAGATGAACGTGCTGCACCCCGAATTCCGCGCACTGGCGCAACATCCGGCGCAGCATTTTTGGGCGCGGTAAGGCAAGAACGATGTCGAAGCGATGGCGGGCAGGCGGCGCTTCGCTGAGCGCAACCCGCAACCTGATGCCATTGGGCTCATCAGCTTCAAGGATGCCCTGGCCGCATAGACCGCCGAGGCGGCCAACCCGCAGCCTGTCGCCCAGCTTGGATTTCAGAACCTTGCGAATGTGTGTGGCGCGGCGATCACGCAGCAGCACGCACTGTTCATCCAGCCAGTCTTCCGGGTTGAGCAGGATGATGTTCATCGCGTCACAGCCCGATATCTTCCGCCCACAGTTCAGGCTTCTCCCGTTGCATCCTCTGCATCAGCTGAAGGCAAAGAGGGTCATCCAGGCAAGTCACAGCAATGCCCGCTTCCTTGAGCCAGGCCTCGGCTCCCTGAAAGCTCTCGCGCTCTCCGATGATCACCCGTCGAAATCCCAGCAGAACCGCAGTGCCAGCGCACATTGGACAGGGTGACAGGGTGGTGACCAAGGTGAGATCTCTCCAGTCCCGTCGCCGTCCGGCCTGACGGATGCACTGGGTTTCACCGTGACTGGTGGGGTCACCGTTTTGCACCCGCAGGTTGTGACCGCGCGATACGACCGTTCCATCCTCCTTTGCCAGCACAGCTCCGATGGGAATGCCACCTTCCGCCCAGCCCTGCTCGGCTTCTGCGCGGGCCGCATCCATCAGACGTTGCATCGTTGCCTGATCCATCGCGGCATCTGCTGCTGGATCCAGCATGGCGAGCTTCGGCCATTCCAGCTGTACAGCACCAGGGTTTGCGACTGAAGAGTGTGTAGAACGGGCGCAAATGTTGCCTGGATGACGATGCAGCACCAATCCAAGCTGCTCTGCTTCAACGGCAGTGATCTACTCCCCGAACACAAAGACTCTGATTTGGCTGCAACGCTCTTCAGAGCATGGTCTTGGACTCTTTGAGCCCAGGCCCTGCTGTTCAAAAAGCCGGTGACTGGATTTGAACCTGCGACCTACTGATTACGAATCAGTTGCTCTACCACTGAGCTACACCGGCAGCCCAATGAAATTAGCATTCAGGGCTCAACCCACAGCACGGCTGCCATGGCTCCGGATTCACCCTCCAACTTGGATCCAGAGCTGCGGGCCCGGTTGCTGCAGGAGGCCAAAACGCCTTGGCGCGGCCTGCGCCGTGGACTCTGGCTGGCCTTCACCGCCTCAGCGGCGGTGGGTCTCGCCACGATGGCGATGCGCTCAGCCAGCGGCGATGTTGTCCCCGCCAGTGATCTGTTGATCCAGGTCGGTGCTCTCAGCCTCTTCGGCGTGCTGCTCTGGAAGGATCGCAACGTCGCTGTCGACAACGACCGCTGAGGCAATCTCGTTTGTGTCGTCCGTGTCCGGCTCCTCGTCACGGGCTGGCGGCCCGCTTTCTTGTTCTGCTTCTGGGGTGGTGTCTGTCGAGGCTGTCTCGGTGCCCCCGCTTTCAGAGCTGGCAGGAGCTGGCTTCGCTTCTGGTTCGGGCTCTTGTCCCCGCTTCGGCGCGGGCTCGGGCTCGGGCTGAGGCTCAGGTTCAGCTTGCGGCTGAGGCTCTGTTAGGGGCTCAGGACTGCGCTGCTCGAGGTCGAGGGGGGCCAGGAGCAGCAGCGGTAGCCCCAGGTTGAGGCGCTGCTCGGCTGCTTGCTCTTGGCTCAGCGGCAAGGTCTGCTCCACCAACTCCGCGGGGCGGGTCTGCATCCAGATCGCCTGCATCAGCTGGGCCCACTGCCATTGCATCAGGGCCAAGATGGGCACGGCCAGCAGGAGCACCACCAAGCGGGGGCTGCTGGCAACGGGGGACCAACTCCAGGCCAGTCCGGCATGGGCATCACTCCACCAGCTCAGGGGAAGCAACAGGGCTGCTCCCGCCGCATTGAGCACTCTTAGAGGCAGGGCCAGCTGCAGCGCGCTCAGGCGCAATTGCTCGGGGCGTCGCGCCCGCAGGGGGATCTGCACCAGCAGCAACGACCAGAGATCCGGAGGAAGTCTCCAGAACAGAACGGCCGGACCCAAGCCGCCGAGAGCCCAGGTGAGCAGGCGCTCAAAGCCGGGGAAGGGGCCAGGATCGGCCCCCGCGAGCACCACAAACAGCAGCAGCGCTTCCAGCGGCAAGGCCGCGAGTCCCAGTAGCTGGAGCCACAGGAGGGGTTCGCGTCTTGCCGGATTCACGGTCAGCTGCTGAGGGTGCGTCTCTGTGTGACCAGTTTGAAGGCTTCCACGCGATCACCTTCCTGCCAGTTGGCAAATCGATCAGTGCCGATGCCGCACTCAAAGCCGGTGGCCACTTCCTTCTGGTCGTCCTTGCCGCGGCGCAGGGAGTCAAGGTCGCCCTCGAACACCTTCTCCTTGCCGCGCCAGACGCGCACCTTGCAGTTGCGCTGGAGCTTGCCATTGGTGACATAGCAGCCCGCCACGGCGCTCTTGCCGATGGTGAACACCGCCCGCACCTCGGCTTCGCCGAGGCTCTCTTCCACCAGCTCGGGTTCCAGCAGGCCTTCCATGGCCAGCTGAATGTCCTCGAGCAGTTTGTAGATCACGTCGTAATCGCGCACATCCACGCCTGTGGCATCGGCGGCGCGTTTGGCGCCCGGTGCCATCGAGGTGTTGAAGCCCACGATCACAGCGCCGGAGGCGGCGGCCAGATCCACGTCGGTTTCGGTGACTTCGCCCGGTGCCGAGAGCAGCACGCGCACCTGCACCTCTTCCCGGGGCAGCTGTTCGAGGGAGCCGAGGATGGCCTCCACTGAACCCTGCACGTCGGCCTTGAGGATCAGGTTGAGCTCCTTGAGCTCGCCTTCGCTGGCCTGACCCGACATCGAGGCCAGCGACACCCGGCGCGACGCCATCTGCTGTGCCAGACGGGTGGCGCGGGCTTCGGTGGCACGATCACCAACCACGGCCCGGGCCGCTTTCTCGTCGGGGTAGACCTCGAACTCGTCGCCGGCGGTGGGCACTTCGCTGAAGCCCAGGGCTTCCACGGCATAGGAGGGGCCGGCTTCCTTCACGCGCTTGCCGTTGTCGTCGACCATGGCGCGCACCTTGCCCAGGATCGGGCCCGCCGCCAGCACATCGCCGGTGCGCAGAGTGCCGTTCTGGATGAGCAGGGTGGCCACAGGGCCCTTGGCCTTGTCGAGGTGCGCCTCGATCACGGTGCCTTTGGCCATGCGGTCGGGGTTGGCCTGCAGGTCTTCCACTTCGGTGACCAGCAGGATCATCTCGAGCAGCTTGTCGATGTTCTCGCCCTTGATGGCGCTCACCGGCACCATCACGGTGTTGCCACCCCAGTCTTCCGCCACGAGCTCGTGGGAAGAGAGTTCCTGCTTCACCCGATCCGGTGAGGCCCCTTCCTTGTCGATCTTGTTGATCGCCACCACGATCGGCACCTTGGCGGCTCGGGCGTGGCTGATGGCCTCCAGGGTTTGGGGGCGCACGCCGTCATCGGCGGCCACCACCAGCACGGCGACGTCGGTCACCTTGGTGCCGCGGGCACGCATGGCGGTGAACGCCTCGTGGCCCGGGGTGTCGAGGAAGGTGATCTTGCGCTGCTCTCCGGCGTGGGGCACTTCCACCTGGTAAGCACCGATGTGCTGGGTGATGCCCCCGGCCTCGCCGGCGGTGACGCGGGTTTTGCGGATCGAGTCGAGCAGGCTCGTTTTGCCGTGGTCCACGTGGCCCATCACGGTCACCACGGGCGGGCGGCGGATCAGGTGAGCGAGGTCGCTCTCCTCGATCATCTCCACCGTCTTGGCGGCAGCGGCCTCCACGTCGTCTTCCAGCACAGGAACACCGAATTCCTGTGACACGGTCTCGATCGCCGACAGGTCGAGGGTCTGGGTGACCGTGGCGATGATCCCCTTGAAGAAGAGGCTCTTGATGATTTCGGAGCTCTCGACGCCGAGTTTGTCGGCCAGTTCCTGCACGGTGAGGTTGCCCTCGGGAACCACCAGCATTTCGGGACGCTGTTGCTTGGCTTCCCGGGCAGCCCGCAGTTCCATCGCGCGGCGGCGCTGGCGTTGGCGGGTGGTTTCCTTCTTGCGCTTGCGGGCAACAACGGTGGGCTTGGGCTGAGCCGAAGCGGCACTGCGGGGTTTGGCGGGTCGGGCCAGGGAGGCCTGAAGCACCACTGCTTCCTGTTCACCGGCGAAGCCACCGGTTTCAGCCGTCAGGGCGTCGTCGTTCTCGCCAATGATGTGCACCTTCTGGCGCTGCTTCTGCGGCGAGCGGCTGCGCAGCGCATCGAGACGGGCGCTGTCATCCCAGTCGGGACGACGGGGGCGGGCCCCACCAGGAGGCTGGGGGGCACGGAAGTTGGGGCGCCGGGGTGCCGACGGCGGTGTGGCGGAGGGCCTTGCGGCATCACTGCCACCGTCTTCTCCGGGGGCTGTGGCTCCCGGTGCTCCTCCGGGACGACGGGGCGGCGGGGCGCTGGGGCGGGCTCCCGGCTTCTGGAGCTGCATCAGCTCGCCAGGGGCCACGGGCTTGCGCATGCCAGGCATGCCCGGCCGGGTGGGGGGTGCCGGACGGTTGCCACCGTTGGTGGGGCCACCGGCATCGCGGCGAATCGGTTTGCCCACCAGTTCCACCTGGGGGCGCGTGGGTTTGGCGGGCTTGCCGGCCTGTCCCACGCGAGTGGGAGCTGGTGCTCCGGGGCGGCTGGGCATCCCAGGCCGCTGGCTCAACGGCGGGCGGCCGGCCGGGGAGGCGGGACGGTTGCCGGCGCCTGGCTGGCCTTGGCCCCCTTGGGGCCGTGACACCAGTTGCGGGCGCCCAGTACCGCTGCTGGGGCGGGTTGGCGCGGGTGAGCCAGGGCGCTGCGGAGCGGCGGACGGCCTGGAGACCGGTGGGGCCGGGCGGGGTGTGGGGGCCTGGGCACTCGGTGCTGGAGGCTTGCGCACGGGGGGGGCACCGGCGCCAGCGGGAGCTTTGGCGACGATGGTGGGTGCTGCGGGGCGTCCGGGAGCCGGGGCTGAGGGCTTGCTGGGGGCGGCTGCAGCGGGCTTGGCGCTAGGTCGCGGTGGCGGGGCTACCGGGCGGCTGGGGGGGGCGCCAGCGCTGGGCTTGACGGGTGCCGGCGCGGCAGCAGCAGGGCGAGCCGGAGGCGCGCTCGGGCTGGTCGGGCGGGCGGGGGCGGCGGGCTTCGCCGGTGCGGCTGAAACGGGAGCGGGCTTGGCAGCAGCAGGCTTGGCGGGAGCGGGAGCAGGGGCGGCCGCCGGTTTGGCAGGAGCTGCGGGGGCTTTCTGAACCGACAGGATCGCCTTGGGGGCAGCGGGTGCGGCGGCGGCCTTCGCGCCATTGCCACCACCCTTGATCAAGCTGCGGATCTGGGCTGCCTCATCGTCACTGATGGAGCTGCTGTGGCTCTTGGCAGCGATCGAGAGCTTCTCGGCGGCATCGAGCACGTCCTTGTTCTCAAGGCCCAGGTCCTTGGACAGCTCGTAAATCCTGACTTTGCCGCTGCTGGTCATTCAGTGCTCCAAATGGTCGGGGCAACATGTGCCGCCGGGCCTTCACCCACAGTGAGGCCACGTTTCATCTTGCCTCAGCGCCTGCAGAAGAGGTGGGGTGCAGACGCTGCTCCAAGGCCGCGTAGATGGAATCTGCAACTTGGCAACGCAGTGCCTTCTGCAGACGTTTGCGGCGCTTGGCCTCTTCGAGACAGCGTTGGGACGGGCAGAGATAGGCCGATCGGCCCATGCCCTGATCCAACGCCATCCCGCCCTCCGCCAGGCGGATGACCCGCCAGAGCTGCTGACGATCCAGCAGCTCCCGGCAAGTCACGCATCGCCTGAGGACGGCCTTGCTGCTCACCGGGCCTCGTCCTCATCGCTGGGTTGTTGGTCGTAATCGACCTGTTCGCCGTACTCCTCTTCGTCTTCCGGCAGGGGATAGAGCTCGCGCAAACGAGCATCTTCCTCGGCCCGCAAGGCATGTTCCGCTTCGAGGCGCGCCTCGGCTTCGGCCTGCAGGGCCTCCTCCTCCTGGCGCTGGGCGATCAGTTCGGCCACCTTCTCGTCTTCGGAGGCCTGGTCGTATTCGCTGCTGTTCTTGATGTCGATCTTCCAACCGGTCAAGCGAGCCGCCAGGCGCACGTTTTGGCCCTCGCGGCCGATGGCCAGGCTCAGCTGATCGGGCGGCACCAGCACATGGGCATGCTGGCCTTCAGGGTCCACCAGGCGCACTGCTTCCACACGGGCTGGGCTGAGGGAGTTGGCGATGTATTGGCCCGGGTCATTGGACCAGCGGATCACATCGATCTTCTCGCCGCGCAGCTCATTGACCACCTGCTGAATGCGGGAGCCACGGGCGCCAATGCAGGCGCCGACGGGATCCACTTCCCGCTCCACGCTGTCCACAGCGACCTTCGTGCGCGGACCCACCGAGCGAGAGGGGGGATTGGCCTCGCGGGCCACGGCGACGATCCGCACCGAGCCTTCCTGAATCTCAGGGACCTCGTTTTCAAACAGATAAACCACCAGGCCCGCGTTGGAGCGGCTGACAAACAGCTGAGGCCCGCGCCGGGGGATTTCGCTCACCTCCTTGAGGAAGACCTTGAAGGTGGCGTTGGCCCGGTAGTTGTCGTTGGGGAGTTGGTCGCGGCGGGGCAGCTCCGCCTCCACCTCCGGACGGCCGAGGCCGCTGCTCACGGCCATGATCACGCTCTGGCGTTCAAAACGGATCACCCGCGCCGTCAGCACGGGATCCTCCAGGTCGGCGAACTCTTCCTGGATCATGCGGCGCTGCTGATCGCGCAGCTTCTGGGCCAGCACCTGCTTGGTGGTGGCGGCCGCCATGCGACCGAAGTCTTCTTTCTCCGGGGTGACATCGAGCACCACCGTGTCGCCGATCTGCGCGTCCTCGGCGACCTGCATCACCTCGGCGAGGGCGATCTGGTGGTCTTCGCTTTCGACCTCCTCCACGATGATTTTTGAGGCCAGCACCCGGTAGCCCTCCTCATCGAGGTCGAGAGCGACATCGAAATTGGAGAAGTAATCCTCCTCAAAGGGGTCTTCGCTGATGCCGAGATACAGGGTGCGGCGATAGCGCTCGTAGCCCTTGAGCAGGGCCTCCCGCAGCGCGGACTCCACCACCTGGGGGGGCAGCTTCTTCTCTTCGCTGATGTCTTCGATCAGGTTCGAGAGACCAGGGAGCAGGACCAGTGCCATAGAGCGTTGATGCGATGCGGAAAGGGGGGAGGTCTCAGTCCTCTTGAGCGGTGGTCAGCGTCACGCTGATCACATCAGGGCGAGGGATGCGAACGGTGCGGCCGCGCACGTTCAGAAGCAGGTGCTCCTCCGTGCGCTCCAGCAGCAGGCCGTCGCGCTTGGCTTCGACCCCGGTCTTGGATTCGCGATAGCGAACAACAACGGGAAATCCGCGAAAGCTGCGGAAGTCACGATCGTCACTCAGCTGGTCGCTGACACCTGGACTGCTGATTTCCAGCACATAGGCGTCCTGAATCAGTTCACGAGCCTCGAGCGCTTCATCCAGCAAGGAGCTGAAGCTGGCGCAATTGTCCAGGCTGACATCGCCACCATCGGCCAAACGCAGCTGCACTTGCAGCGTCATCGGGATGCGGTGGGTCAGCAGCTGAAGCCCGCACACCTGATAGCCGGCCTGATCCGCCACCTGGCTCGCCAGGTCTTGGAGTTCCGGTAGCAAGGGATGGGGCAAGGCCTGGACGGAGTGCAGGGGAACGGGAAGCCCGTCCGGCACCTGCAGTGATCTGCTGTCTGGCTGATTCGGTGCTCCCAAGGAGACCGCACGAATCAATCAGAGATGCCCGCCGGGCACATCAAAACGATACGCGATCGCGGTGTTCAGGCTCCAAGGCTGCCGAGATCAACGCTCGGGGGTTCGGCGTAGGCATCGCCGGGTTTGAGTTCCCCCCGCAAGCTCGGATCCTGATTAATGCACTGGCGCTTCTGGTCGTCGGTGCGCAGGTATTGGCAGACCCGCGCCCAGAGCTTCGAGCGGGTGGAGGGTTGGCCCTGGCTGAAGTGAACCTGGTCGAGGCCGCCCACCAAGCCCTGGATCTCAACCTGACAGAGCTCGCAGCGTTGACGGGAGCCCGGAGGAATTGCGGCCATGCCAGCTCTGGATAGAACCGGCAACTTAGGGCGACAGGCCGGGATGCTGGTGTGCCGAGGATTCTTCAGTTCAGCGATCCCCATCTGCTGGCCGACCCCCAGGGGCTCTGTCGGGGGCTTCCGCCGCGTGAGGCTCTGCTGCATGGCCTCCGCCAGGCCCTCAAGCAGCTGGAGGCGCCCGTAGATCTGCTGCTGATCAGCGGGGACCTCTGCCAGGACGAGAGCTGGGGAGGCTATGTGCGGTTGCGGGAGGTGCTGGAGGGGTTGGATCTGCTGGATCAGCTGCCCGTGGCTCTGATTCCGGGCAACCACGACCATCCCCAGCTGCTGCGGGCGGCATTGGGCCGCCACTGCGCCCTGGCCCCAGAGGTGTTGAGGCTTGGATCTTGGCGGCTGCTGCTGCTCAGCAGCCATCGCACCGGGGCCGTGGCTGGCTGGATCTCAGAGCCTCAGCGGCGCTGGATTCTGCAGCAGTTGAACCAGCTCTCGGCCCCCACCCTGGTGGCTCTGCATCACCCGCCGCTGCCCATCGGCAGTGCAGCCCTGGATCCCATTGCCCTGGAGCAGGCTGATCAACTGCTTGAGCCGCTGCTGCGCTGCGCCCACGTGAAAGGTCTGGTGTTCGGGCATGTGCATCAGCATTGGTTCGGTGCATTACCCCGCCCCCAGGGGGGTGAGCCGCTGCCCCTGTGGGGTTGCCCCTCCTCCCTGGTGGCCTTTGAGGCCGTGCAGCCCTGCCCCCTGGGGCAGCCCGACTGGCCGGGTGCGCGCGTGCTGGAGTTGAGTGATGCGGGCGCCATCAGCACGACCCTCTTGCGCTGGTCACCCCTGGCCTCTGCCTAGCCTGGTTCGAGTGCTGGGTGGCCTGGCTTGTTGCGCCTCTTGCTTGCCGTTGTCTTCTGCCTGGCGGCGTTCGGCTCGGTGCCCCCGGCTTTGGCGGATTTCTCCACCAGTGGAAACCACAGTTTTGTCTCCACCGCTGTGAAGCGGGTGGCGCCAGCGGTGGTACGGATCGATACGGAGCGCAGTGTGCCCCGCTTGGGTCTGGATCCCTCCTTCAGTGATCCCCTGCTGCGTGAGATGTTTGGCGATCAGATCCCCAACAGCCGAGAGCGCGGGCAGGGATCCGGGATTGTGATCGACAGTCAGGGGCTGGTGCTCACCAATGCCCATGTGGTGGACGGGGCCGAGCGGGTTGAGGTGACCCTCGCCGGCGGAGAAGCCTTGGAGGGTTCCGTTCTGGGGGCGGATCCCGTCACCGATCTCGCGGTGGTGCGCGTGCCGAAGTCTGCGGCGTTGAAGGCGGCTCCCCTGGGGGACTCGGAGGCCCTCGATGTGGGCGACTGGGCGATTGCGCTGGGAACTCCCTATGGCCTCGAGCGCACGGTGACCCTGGGCATCATCAGCAGCCTGCACCGCAACATCACCAGCCTCGGTTTCTCCGACAAGCGACTGGAGCTGATCCAGACCGATGCCGCCATCAATCCCGGCAATTCCGGCGGCCCGCTGATCAATGCCAGTGGCGAGGTGGTGGGGATCAACACCTTGGTGCGCTCCGGCCCAGGAGCCGGGCTGGGCTTTGCCATCCCGATCAACCTGGCCAAAGGTGTCGCGGTCCAACTCGGGCAAGGGGCTCCGGTGCTGCATCCCTATCTCGGGCTTCAGCTGGTGCCCCTCAATGCACGTCTGGCGCGGGATAACAACGCGGATCCCAATGCGCTGCTGCGTTTGCCGGAGCGCGATGGTGCACTGGTGCAGCGGGTGATCCCGGAAAGTCCGGCGGAGCGAGCGGGCCTGCGGCGGGGTGACCTTGTGGTGGCCGCGGCGGATCAAGACGTGAATGATCCCGCGGTTCTGCTGCGGTTGGTGGAGGCCGCTCAGATCGGCGATGCCCTGCCGATCACCGTGCTGCGCGGCGAGGAGCAGATCGACCTTTCGATCCGCCCGGAGGCCCTGCCCCACGGTTAGGGCTGAGCTACGGTCACGGCCCAGCGAAATCGGTCAGATGGCGGATCTGCAGGATCAGATGAAACAGGCGGTGGCTGCGGCTGCCACCGAGCAGATCCAGAGCGGCATGGTGGTGGGTCTGGGTTCTGGATCCACCGCGGCCCTGATGATCCAGGCCCTCGGGGCCAAACTCAAAAGCGGAGAGCTCCGCGACATCGTTGGGGTGACCACCTCCTTCCAGGGCGAAGTCCTGGCTGCCGAACTGGGCATCCCTCTCCAGAGTCTCAATGCCGTTGACCGGATCGACCTGGCCATTGACGGAGCTGATGAGGTGGATCCCTCCTTTCAGCTGATCAAAGGTGGCGGTGCCTGCCACGTGCAGGAGAAGTTGGTGGCGGTGCGGGCCAAGCGTTTCGTGGTGGTGGTTGATTCCACCAAGTTGGTCGACACGCTCAATCTGGGCTTCCTGCTGCCGGTGGAAGTGATGCCCGGTGCCTGGCGTCAGGTGCAGGGTCAGCTGCGGGAGATGGGTGGTGATGCACGGCTGCGCATGGCCGCGAAAAAGGCCGGTCCGGTGGTGACCGACCAGGGCAACCTGGTGCTCGATGTGAAGTTCGCCGGCGGCATCAGCGATCCGGTGAGCCTGGAGAAAGAGATCAACAACCTCCCCGGTGTGCTCGAGAACGGTCTGTTCGTGAACATCACCGATCAGGTGCTCGTTGGTGAAATCACCGATGGCGTCGCTGGCGTGCGCGACCTGGTCAAGCGCTGAAGCCGATGGCTAGGCCAACCGCCGGCGCACCGATTCGGCGTGGCTGTGGAGCCCCTCGCTGTCGGCCAGGGTGCCAACGGCAGCACCGGTGGCCTCAAGGGCCTGCCGGTTGAACTGAATCAAGCTGGTGTGGCGCATGAACGTCTCCACGCACAGAGCCCCGGCAAAACGAGCCGTGCCCGAGGTGGGCAACGTGTGGTTCGGGCCGGCGAGGTAATCGCCCACAGCCTCCGGGGTCCAGGCCCCCATGAAGATCGCGCCGGCCTGTTGGATCTGGTCGGCCAGGGGCTCCGGCTGCTCCACCTGCAGTTCCAGGTGTTCCGGGGCAAAGCGGTCGCTGAGCTTCGCCGCTTCATCCAGATCGGAGCACACCACGATTAAGCCCCAGTCGTTGAGGGCCTGGCGGGTGATGGCGGCGCGGGGATGCCCCTCCAGCTGCTGCTCGATCGCTGCTGGGATGGCTTGCGCGAGCTCCTCGCTGGTGGTCAGCAGGATGGCTGCCGCCAGGGGGTCGTGCTCGGCCTGGGCCAACAGATCGGCGGCTACGTGGTCGGCGTTGGCGCTGTGGTCGGCAATCACCAGCACTTCACTGGGGCCCGCCAGGGAATCAATCGCGACCCGGCCGTACACCGCTTTCTTGGCCAAGGTCACATAGAGGTTGCCCGGACCGCTGATCACGTCGACCCGGGGGATCGATTCGGTGCCGTAGGCCAGGGCTCCAACGGCCTGGGCGCCACCGACCCGGTAGATCTCATCGATGCCGGCCAGATGGGCTGCCGCCAACACGGTGGTGTTGATGCGCCCGTCGGGACCGGGAGGGGTGACCATCACCACGCGTTTGACCCCAGCGACCTTGGCGGGCACCGCGTTCATCAACACGGTGCTCGGGTAGCTGGCTCGGCCCCCGGGCACGTAGAGCCCGGCCCGCTCCACGGGCCGCCAGCGGCGGCCCAGGCGTTCACCGTGCTCACCGGTGATGGCCAAGTCGTTGGGCCGTTGGCGTTGGTGAAAATCCAAGATCCGGCGATGGGCCAGGCCCAGGGCCTCCTGCAAGTCGGCGGGCGTTGCCGCCCAGGCCGCCTCGATCTCCTTCACGGGCACGCGCAGGGGGTCTGGACGCACCCCATCGAACCGCTCCGTCAGCTCGAGCAGGGCGGCATCTCCCTGTTGTTGGACCTGCTCGAGGATGGCGTCGACCCGTTGGGCGACCTCTCGGCTTTGGCCGCTCCCGGTGCGCTCGGCGATGGCCTCCAGTCGTTGGCCGGCCTGTTCGGCATCCCGGAGCAGCTCGATCTGCAGCTGCGCGACGGACTCGGCACGGCTTGGAGGGGAGCTGGCGGTCACGAAACCGTGGTGCGGCGGTGACTCTTCAAGCTAGTTGCTCGGCTCCGCCCGAGGGGTGGCCAGCCAAGGGGTAAGCTCTTTGTTTGCCGAGCCAGCGCCTTACCGTCTGTGGCCAATAACAAGTCGTCGAAGAAGCGCATTGAGATTGCTGAGCGCAATCGTCTGCACAACCGCACCTACAAGTCTGCGGTGCGCACCCTGATGAAGCGTTGCTTCGCCGCCTGCACGGCCTACACCCAGGAGCCTGGTGATGCCGCCAAGCAGGCTGTTCAGAGCAGCCTCAGCGCCGCCTTCAGCAAGATCGACAAGGCCGTGAAGGTGGGTGTTCTGCACCGCAACAACGGTGCCAATCAGAAGTCCCGTCTGAGCGCCGCTGTCAAGACCGCGATCGAACCGGCTGCCAAGGCCTGATCTTCCTAGGGTTGAACCCCTCAGGACGTTCTTGCAGTCATGACAGTCGCTGTCCCTCTCGAGAGTCTTGAGGCTCCGTTGATTGACAGCCACTGTCACATCGTCTTTCGCAACTTTGACGAGGACCTGGAGGAGGTGGCCCAACGCTGGCGCGAAGCCGGGGTGGGTCGCCTCCTTCACGCGTGTGTGGAGCCCTCGGAAATCCCCGCGATTCGTGCTCTGGCGGATCGCTTCCCTGAGCTGCGTTATTCCGTTGGGGTTCACCCCCTTGATCCTGAGCACTGGGAAGCTGATACGCCCCAGGTGCTGCGCCAAGCCGCCCAGGCCGATCCACGGGTGGTGGCGATTGGAGAGCTGGGTCTGGATCTGTTTCGAACCAAGGATCTTGACCCCCAGCTCGCGATGCTGAGGCCGCAGCTGGATCTCGCGGTTGAGCTGGATCTGCCTGTGATCATTCATTGCCGCGATGCGGCAGCTCCGATGCTCGAGGAGCTGCGCGAACGCGCCGCGCGCGGCGCCTGCCCCCGTGGGGTGATGCACTGCTGGAGCGGTAGCCCGGAGGAGATGGAGGCGTTTCTGGATCTGGGGCTCTACATCAGCTTCAGCGGCAACGTCACCTTCCCCAAGGCCAGCGAGACCCACGCCTGCGCCCAGCAGGTGCCAGCTGATCGGTATCTGGTGGAAACCGATTGCCCGTTTCTGGCGCCTGTTCCTCGGCGGGGCAAGCGCAACGAACCGGCCCTGGTGGCGGCGGTGGCCCAACGGGTGGCGGAGCTGCGCGGCGAGACCTTGCAAGCGGTGGCCCGCCAGAGCACGGCCAATGCCTGCGCCCTGTTTGGCCCCGCTCTTGACAATGTATGATGATCCATTGGCCTGGTAGCGAGTCCTGATTTATCTGTGCTCGCTGCAGCCTGAAAGCGCTCGCCAGGGATCTGGTGGGTCTGCCCATATCAGTGGTGCTGTGTCTTTCCGGTGCGAGTTGTCGTTCTCTGCAGAGTTGAAGCGAGCTGAATAGTGGCGGCAGCGGCCAGCCGTTCCCCTTGCGGGGGGGGCGGCTGGCCCTGTTGTCTGCGTGCCTGTGCCCTGGAGGTACTCGCCGCGGCTCCTCGTCTTTGCTGGATCGATCTGCTCCAGGCCCTTCGTCCCGTCTCACCCGTTCCTGCAGGTTCACCGCATGAGCAGCGCGATCCAGGTCGCCAAGACCGCCACTTACCTGCCCGATCTGGTGGAGGTGCAGCGCGCGAGCTTCAAATGGTTTCTGGAGAAGGGCCTGATCGAGGAGCTTGAGAGCTTCTCTCCGATCACCGACTACACCGGCAAGCTTGAGCTGCACTTCATCGGTAGCGAGTACCGCCTGAAGCGTCCCCGCCACGATGTGGAAGAGGCCAAGCGCCGCGATGCGACCTTCGCCTCGCAGATGTATGTGACTTGCCGCCTGGTCAACAAGGAGACCGGCGAGATCAAGGAGCAGGAGGTGTTCATTGGGGAACTGCCCCTGATGACCGAGCGCGGCACGTTCATCATCAACGGCGCTGAGCGCGTGATCGTGAACCAGATCGTGCGTTCGCCCGGCGTTTACTTCAAAGACGAGCAGGACAAGAACGGTCGTAAGACCTTTAACGCCAGCCTGATCCCCAACCGTGGCGCCTGGCTGAAGTTCGAAACCGACAAGAACGATCTATTGCACGTTCGTGTCGATAAAACCCGCAAGATCAACGCCCACGTGTTGATGCGCGCCATCGGCCTGTCGGATAACGACGTGCTCGACAAGCTGCGGCACCCCGAGTACTACCAGAAGTCGATCGAAGCAGCCAACGACGAAGGCATCGCCTCGGAAGACCAGGCACTGCTTGAGCTCTACAAGAAGCTGCGTCCGGGTGAACCCCCGTCTGTGAGCGGTGGTCAGACCCTGCTGCACAGCCGTTTCTTCGATCCCAAGCGCTACGACCTCGGTCGCGTTGGTCGTTACAAGATCAACAAGAAGCTGCGCCTCACAATCCCCGACGCCACCCGCACCCTCACCCCTGAGGACGTGCTGAGCACGATCGATTACCTGATCAACCTCGAGCTCGATGTGGGCGGGGCCACCCTCGATGACATCGACCACCTCGGCAACCGCCGCGTTCGCTCCGTAGGCGAACTGCTGCAGAACCAGGTGCGCGTGGGCCTGAACCGCCTCGAGCGGATCATCAAGGAGCGCATGACCGTTGGTGAGACCGAGAGCCTCACCCCGGCGCAGCTGGTGAACCCCAAGCCCCTGGTGGCGGCGATCAAGGAGTTCTTCGGCTCCAGCCAGCTGAGCCAGTTCATGGATCAGACCAACCCCCTGGCTGAGCTCACCCACAAGCGCCGCATCAGCGCGCTGGGCCCAGGCGGTCTCACCCGTGAGCGCGCTGGCTTCGCTGTGCGCGATATCCACCCCTCTCACTACGGGCGCATTTGCCCAATCGAAACGCCGGAAGGTCCGAACGCCGGTTTGATCGGTTCGCTGGCCACCCACGCCCGCGTCAACGAGTACGGCTTCATTGAGACCCCCTTCTGGAAGGTGGAAGACGGCATCGTCCACAAGAAGGGCGATCCGATCTATCTCTCCGCCGACCTCGAGGATGAGTGCCGCGTCGCCCCTGGCGATGTGGCCACCGATGCCGATGGTCGGATCAAGGCGGAACTCGTACCCGTGCGTTACCGCCAGGATTTCGAGACCGTTCCTCCCGAGCAGGTCGACTACGTGCAGCTCTCACCGGTGCAGGTGATCTCCGTGGCCACCTCGCTGATTCCCTTCCTCGAGCACGACGACGCCAACCGAGCCCTGATGGGCTCGAACATGCAGCGTCAGGCTGTTCCTCTGCTGCGCCCCGAGCGTCCGCTGGTGGGCACCGGCCTGGAAACCCAGGTTGCCCGCGACTCGGGCATGGTGCCGATCACCACCGTGAATGGCACGGTCACCTTCGTTGATGCCACCGCCATCGTGATTCGCGATGAAGAGGGCAACGACCACACCCACTACCTGCAGAAGTACCAGCGCTCCAACCAGGACACCTGCCTGAACCACCGCCCGATCGTGAAGCTGGGTGACCCGGTGATCGCCGGTCAGGTGCTGGCCAACGGTTCGGCCTGCGAAGGCGGCGAGATCGCCCTCGGTCAGAACGTTCTGATCGCCTACATGCCCTGGGAGGGCTACAACTACGAGGACGCCATCCTGGTGTCTGAGCGCCTGGTGCGCGACGACCTCTACACCTCGGTGCACATCGAGAAGTACGAGATCGAAGCCCGCCAGACCAAGCTCGGCCCTGAGGAGATCACCCGCGAGATCCCCAACGTTGCCGAAGAGAGCCTCGGCAACCTCGACGAGATGGGCATCATCCGCATCGGTGCCTATGTCGAAAGCGGCGACATCCTGGTGGGCAAGGTGACGCCCAAGGGCGAATCCGACCAACCCCCCGAAGAGAAGCTGCTGCGCGCGATCTTCGGTGAGAAGGCCCGCGATGTGCGCGACAACTCCCTGCGGGTTCCCAGCACTGAGCGCGGCCGCGTCGTCGACGTGCGCATCTATACCCGCGAACAGGGTGATGAACTGCCGCCGGGCGCAAACATGGTTGTGCGGGTCTACGTGGCCCAGCGCCGCAAGATCCAGGTCGGCGACAAGATGGCCGGCCGCCACGGCAACAAGGGGATCATCAGCCGCATTCTTCCCCTGGAAGACATGCCCTATCTGCCCGATGGCACCCCGATCGACATCGTGCTCAACCCCCTAGGTGTGCCGAGCCGTATGAACGTTGGTCAGGTGTTCGAATGCCTCATGGGCTGGGCCGCTTCTCACCTGGATTGCCGGGTGAAGGTGGTGCCGTTCGATGAGATGCACGGCCCCGAAACCTCGAAGAACACCGTTCAGGCCTATCTCGAGGCGGCCAAGGCGCAGCCCGGCAAAGACTGGGTCTACGACCCGGAGAACCCCGGCAAGATCCAACTGATCGATGGCCGCAGCGGCGAGCCGTTTGATCAGCCCGTGACCGTGGGTTTTGCCCACATCCTCAAGCTGGTGCACCTTGTCGACGACAAGATCCACGCCCGCTCCACCGGTCCTTACTCGCTGGTGACCCAGCAGCCCCTCGGTGGTAAGGCCCAGCAGGGCGGCCAGCGTTTGGGTGAGATGGAGGTGTGGGCCCTCGAGGCCTACGGCGCCGCCTACACCCTGCAGGAACTGCTCACCGTCAAGTCCGACGACATGCAGGGCCGCAACGAGGCTCTCAACGCCATCGTCAAGGGCAAGCCCATCCCCCGTCCGGGTACCCCCGAGTCGTTCAAGGTGCTGATGCGCGAGCTGCAGTCCCTCGGTCTCGACATCGCTGTGTACACCGATGCGGGCGAGGAAGTCGACCTGATGCAGGACGTCAACCCCCGCCGCAGCACCCCCAACCGGCCCACCTACGAATCCCTCGGCGTCGCGGATTACGACGACGACTGATCGCTGATCGAGTCCAGCTCCGCCCCGCTGGGGCGTCTGGCTGAACCGTTCCGTTCCCTTCGACTTCCGCGCGCTCTTAGGCCATGACCAACAGCAATCTCCGCACCGAAAACCACTTCGACTACGTCAAGATCACGCTCGCCTCACCCGAGCGGGTCATGCAGTGGGGGCAGCGCACGCTGCCCAACGGCCAGGTGGTCGGCGAGGTCACCAAGCCCGAAACCATCAACTACCGGACGCTCAAGCCCGAGATGGACGGGCTGTTCTGCGAGAAGATCTTTGGTCCTTCCAAGGACTGGGAGTGCCACTGCGGCAAGTACAAGCGGGTGCGTCACCGCGGCATCGTCTGCGAGCGCTGCGGCGTTGAGGTCACCGAAAGCCGGGTGCGCCGTCACCGCATGGGCTTCATCAAGCTGGCGGCCCCCGTGTCGCACGTTTGGTACCTGAAGGGCATCCCCAGCTACGTGGCCATCCTGCTGGACATGCCCCTGCGGGATGTTGAGCAGATTGTTTATTTCAACTGCTACGTGGTGCTCGATGCGGGCGACCACAAGGACCTCGCCTACAAGCAGCTGCTCACCGAAGACGAGTGGCTGGAGATTGAAGACGAGATCTACGCCGAAGATTCCGAGATCGAGAACGAGCCCACCGTGGGCATCGGTGCAGAAGCGCTGAAGCAACTGCTGGAAGATCTCGATCTGCCGGTAGTGGCTGAAGAGCTGCGCGAAGAGATCGCCGGCTCTAAGGGTCAGAAGCGCGCCAAGCTGATCAAGCGCCTGCGCGTGATCGATAACTTCATCGCTACCAGTGCCCGCCCTGAGTGGATGGTGCTGGATGTGATCCCGGTGATCCCGCCCGATCTGCGCCCGATGGTGCAGCTCGACGGTGGTCGCTTCGCCACCTCCGACCTCAATGATCTCTACCGCCGTGTGATCAACCGGAACAACCGGTTGGCGCGTTTGCAGGAGATCCTGGCCCCCGAAATCATCGTCCGCAACGAGAAGCGGATGCTGCAGGAGGCCGTTGACGCCCTGATCGATAACGGCCGCCGCGGTCGCACTGTGGTGGGCGCCAACAACCGCCCGCTGAAGTCACTGAGCGACATCATCGAGGGCAAGCAGGGCCGCTTCCGTCAGAACCTTCTCGGTAAGCGGGTCGACTACTCCGGTCGTTCCGTGATCGTGGTGGGTCCGAAGCTGAAGATGCATCAGTGCGGCCTGCCCAAGGAGATGGCGATCGAGCTCTTCCAGCCGTTCGTGATCCATCGCCTGATCCGTCAGAACATCGTCAACAACATCAAGGCCGCCAAGAAGCTGATTCAGCGCGCCGACGATGAGGTGATGCAGGTGCTGCAGGAGGTGATCGACGGTCACCCGATCCTGCTGAACCGCGCACCGACCCTGCACCGCCTCGGCATTCAAGCCTTCGAGCCGAAGCTGGTTGACGGCCGTGCCATCCAGCTGCACCCCCTCGTTTGCCCGGCGTTCAACGCCGACTTCGACGGTGACCAGATGGCCGTGCACGTGCCCCTGGCGATCGAAGCCCAGACCGAGGCCCGCATGCTGATGCTGGCCAGCAACAACATCCTCTCGCCCGCCACCGGCGATCCGATCATCACCCCGTCGCAGGACATGGTGCTCGGCGCCTACTACCTCACCGCTGTGCAGCCGGGTGGCCGCAAGCCCGAGTTCGGCGATCGCAGCCGCACCTTCGCCGGCCTGCGGGATGTGCTCAATGCCTTCGAGGAAAAGCACCTCACCATGCACGACTGGGTGTGGGTTCGCTTCAACGGTGATGTGGAAACCGCTGGCGAAGGCCAGGAGCCTGTGAAGGAAGAAACCCTCAGCGATGGCACCCGTATCGAGCAGTGGATCTATCGCCGCGATCGTCTTGATGAAGACGGTGCTCTGATCAGTCGCTATCTGCTCACGACCGTGGGTCGTGTGGTGATGAACAGCACGATCATTGACGCGGTGGCAGCCGCCTGAGATCCCGGACGTAATCAGCTCTTCCTTACCCCTCTTTGCGCGCAGCCATGACCGCCACCCCCTCCAAGAAAACCAGCAAAAAGTCCAGCAAGAAGGCCGCTGAGGCCCCTGCAGTCGCCCCCGCTAACGCTCCCTTGAGCAAAGCGGCACCGGTGTTCCGCAACTGCACCATCGATAAGAAGCAGCTGCGGAACCTGATGGCGTGGGCCTACAAGAATCACGGCACCGCAGCTACCGCCTCCCTGGCGGATGAACTGAAGGATCTGGGTTTCCACTACGCCACCCAGGCGGCCGTCTCCATCTCCGTGGATGACCTGCGCATTCCCGGCGAGAAGGCCCGACTGCTTCAGGAAGCAGAGCAGCAGATCACGGATACCGAGGAGCGTTATCGCCTGGGTGAAATCACCGAGGTGGAACGTCACACCAAGGTGATCGACACCTGGACCGAAACCAACGAGCGTCTGGTTGAAGAAGTCAAGAAGAACTTCAACGAAAACGATCCACTCAACTCGGTGTGGATGATGGCCAACTCCGGCGCCCGGGGGAACATGTCCCAGGTGCGTCAGTTGGTGGGTATGCGGGGCCTGATGGCCAACCCGCAGGGTGAAATCATCGACCTTCCGATCCGCACCAATTTCCGTGAGGGTCTGACGGTCACCGAATACGTGATCTCCTCCTACGGCGCCCGTAAGGGTCTGGTGGATACCGCGCTGCGCACCGCTGACTCCGGTTACCTCACCCGTCGTCTGGTGGACGTGGCCCAGGACGTGATCGTCCGTGAGGACGACTGCGGCACCACCCGCGGCATTCCCATCAACGCTGATGAGAAGGGTCGTTATGCGGCCAAGCTCGTCGGCCGTCTTGCCGCTGAGCCCGTGCTCGATGGCGAGGGCAACGTCATCGTCGATCGCGATGGCGAGATTGATGCCCCCACCACCGCCCGCATCGAAGCGGCTGGCGTCAAAACCGTTGTGGTGCGCTCGCCTCTCACCTGTGAAGCCGCCCGTTCGGTCTGCCGCAAGTGCTACGGCTGGGCCCTGGCCCACAACCAACTTGTCGACCTTGGGGAGGCTGTCGGCATCGTCGCTGCCCAGTCGATCGGTGAGCCCGGGACCCAGCTCACCATGCGGACCTTCCACACCGGTGGTGTGTCGACCGCTGAAACCGGCGTGGTGCGCTCACAGGTGGCTGGCACCATTGAGTACGGCGCCAAGTCCCGCGTGCGTCCCTTCCGCACCCCCCACGGTGTGGAGGCGCAGATCGCTGAAACCGACTTCACCCTCACGGTGAAGCCCAGCGGCAGCGGCAAGCCCCAGAAGCTCTCCATCACAGCCGGTTCTCTGCTGTTTGTTGCGGATGCTTCGGAGGTGCCCTCCGACACGATGTTGGCCCAGATCTCTTCCGGCGCGGCCGTGAAGAAGAGCGTGGAGAAAGCCACCAAAGACGTGATCTGCGACCTGGCGGGTCAGGTGCGTTACGAGGATGCGATTCAGCCCAGAGAGGTCACCGACCGCCAGGGCAACATCACCCTCAAGGCCCAGCGTTTGGGCCGGATGTGGGTGTACAGCGGCGACGTCTACAACCTGCCGCCCAATGCCCAGCCTGTGATCAAAGGCAATAAGAAGGTCACCACCGGTGAGGTGTTGGCGGAAAGCCGTCTGGTCAGTGAGTACGGCGGTGCCGTTCGCCTGCGCGAAAGCGCTGGCGACTCCCGCGAAGTGCAGATCGTCACCGCCAGCGTGACCCTGAAGGATTGCAAGCTCGTGGGTGAATCCACCCATGCTGGAGAGCTCTGGCACCTGGAAGGCAAAGACAGCATCCGCTATCGCCTCAATACCCACCCCGGCACCAAGATCGGCAACGGTGAGGTGATCGCAGAGCTCGCTGATGACCGCTTCCGCACCCAGACCGGAGGCATCGTCAAGTTCGCCCCCGGCCTGGCCATCAAGAAGGCCCGCAGCGCCAAGAACGGCTACGAGGTCAACAAGGGCGGCACCCTGCTCTGGATTCCGCAGGAAACCCACGAAATCAACAAGGACATCTCCCTGTTGATGATCGAGGACGGCCAGTGGATTGAAGCCGGCACTGAGGTGGTGAAGGACATCTTCAGCCAGACCGCCGGCATCGTCACGGTGACCCAGAAGAACGACATTCTTCGCGAGATCATCGTTCGCTCCGGCAAGCTCCACCACGTCTCCGACGCCAAGGTCGTTGCCCGTTACAGCGACGGCAAGATGGTGAACCCCGGCGAAGAGATCGCCAAGGGGCTCAAGGCCGACGCGATGGTGTTCGTCGAGGCGGTCGAGACCGCGGATGGCGGCGCCCTGCTGCTGCGCCCTGTTGAGGAATACCGCATTCCCGATGAGGCCCACCTGCCCGAACTGGGCAGCGTGACCCAGAAGAACGGTCCCAGCCTTGGTCTGAAGGCCACCCAGCGCCTCGCCTTCAAAGACGGCGAACTGATCAAGAGCGTGGAGGGTGTGGAGCTGCTGCGCACGCAGCTGATCCTCGAAACCTTCGACACCACCCCTCAGATGACGGTGGATGTCGAGACCGTGCCCGACAAGCGCGCCAAGACGATCGAGCGTCTGCAGCTGGTGATCCTCGAGAGCCTGCTGGTTCGCCGCGACACCCTGTCCGACGCCAGCCATGGCTCCACCCACACCGAGCTGTCCGTCAATGACGGTGACACCGTCAAGGCCGGTGATGTGGTGGCCACCACGCAGATCCTCTGCAAGGAAGACGGCGTGTTGTCCCTGCCCGACATCGTGGATGGGGAACCGATCCGTCGTCTGATCGTCGAGCGTGAGAGCGATACCCGCAGCATCGACCTGGGCTCCGCCAAGGCCGAAGTGAGCGTGGGGCAGCGCCTGGTGGATGGCGATCTGCTGGCCAAGGGTGTGGAAGCTCCCTGCTGCGGTCAGGTGGAGAGCGTCAACGGCAACACGATCACCATCCGTTTGGGCCGCCCCTACATGGTGTCGCCCGACTCGGTTCTCCACGTTCGCGATGGGGAACTGGTGCAGCGGGGTGACTCCCTGGCGCTGCTGGTGTTCGAGCGCCAGAAGACCGGTGACATCGTGCAGGGTCTGCCCCGTATTGAGGAGCTGCTCGAAGCTCGCCGTCCGCGGGAATCGGCGATCCTCTGCCGCAAGTCAGGCACCGTGCAGATCAAGCAGGGTGAGGATGACGAATCCGTCACCGTCTCGGTGATCGAGGGCGACGACGCCATCACCGATTACCCGATCCTGTTGGGCCGCAACGTGATGGTCAGCGATGGCCAGCAGGTCAGCGCTGGTGAACTACTCACCGATGGCCCGATCAATCCCCACGAGCTGCTGGAGTGCTTCTTCGAAGATCTGCGCAGCCGCAAGCCCACCCTCGAGGCGGCGATGGAGGCCATCTCCAAGCTGCAGTTCCGCCTGGTGCAGGAAGTGCAGAACGTCTACAAGTCGCAGGGTGTGACCATCGACGACAAGCACATCGAAGTGATTGTTCGTCAGATGACCAGCAAGGTGCGCATTGAGGATGCGGGTGACACCACCCTGCTGCCCGGTGAGCTGATCGAGCTGCGTCAGGTGGAGCAGGTGAACAGCGCCATGGCAATCACCGGTGGTGCTCCCTCCGAATTCACCCCCGTGCTGCTCGGCATCACCAAGGCCTCACTGAACACCGACAGCTTCATCTCGGCGGCCTCCTTCCAGGAGACCACCCGCGTGCTCACCGAAGCCGCGATCGAGGGCAAGAGCGACTGGCTGCGCGGTCTCAAGGAGAACGTGATCATCGGTCGCCTGATTCCGGCTGGTACCGGCTTCAGTGGCTTCGAAGAGGAGCTCCGCGCCGAGGCTGGTCCCCATCCCGACATCCTCGATGAGGATGCGATGAACTACCGCCGTCTGCAGAACCTCCGCCCCGATTACACCGTCGACATGCCGGCAGCTCCTGCTGCCAGTAGCGCCGGTGCCCTGCTCGATGATCCCTCCGATGCGGATCTCGAGGCCACCCGCAGCCGCCATGGCATCGAGGCCAGCGCCAGCACCACCGCCGCCTTCACCCGCCCCACCGTGGAAGAAGGTCTGGAGGAGGAGCTGATCGCTGATCCCGAAGCCCTGCAGGGTCTGCAGGATGAGGGTCTGCTCGCCGACGAGTGATCGGATCGCCTAATTCGCCCCAACCATGACGGCCATGATTCAGCCCAAGCTCGTGCCGCAGCGGCGTCTTCCCCGCTACGGCTTTCACACCCACACCGAGCGGCTGAATGGTCGTCTGGCGATGCTCGGTTTCATCGCCCTCGTGCTGGTGGAATACAAGCTCGGGCACGGCTTGCTGATCTGGCCCTGATGTCAGATTCGGCGGCCCCGGCCCCTGCCACCAACAGCGCCTCCATGGCCCGTCCCCTTCTGGGGATGGGCCTTTCTGCTCTGGAGCAGTGGGCTAAGCAGCACGGTCAGGCGGCCTTCCGAGGACGGCAGCTGCACGATTGGATCTACGCCAAGGGGGCTCGCTGCCTTGAGGCGGTCTCCGTGTTGCCCAAGACCTTTCGTGAGCAGCTGAGCGCTGAACCGCCCGCAGGAGCCTTCGATTGGATCGGCCGCTCGCGGGAATTGCACCGCAGCATCGCCAGCGATGGCACCACCAAGCTTCTGCTGGGCACCCACGATCACCTGAGCATCGAAACCGTTGGCATCCCCGCTGAAGGTCGACTGACGGTGTGTGTGAGCTCCCAGGTGGGCTGCCCGATGGCCTGCCGCTTCTGCGCCACCGGTAAGGGGGGGCTGCAGCGCTCCCTGGCTGTGCACGAGATCGTTGATCAAGTGCTGAGTGTTCGTGAGGCGATGGAGCAGCGCCCCAGCCACGTGGTGTTCATGGGCATGGGCGAACCGCTGCTGAACATCGAGGCGGTGCTGGGGGCGATCGACTGCCTCTGCACTGACCTCGGGATGGCCCAGCGCCAGATCACCGTGAGCACGGTGGGTGTGCCCCGCACCCTGCCGCGCCTGGCGGAGCTGTCGCTCGAGCGCTTGGGCCGCGCCCAGTTCACCCTGGCGGTGAGCCTTCACGCCCCCGACCAACGCCTGCGTGAAGAGCTGATTCCCACCGCGCACGCCTACCCGATTGAGGCGTTGCTCGATGATTGTCGACGCTATGTCGCCATCACCGGGCGCCGGGTCAGCTTCGAGTACATCCTTCTGGGGGGGCTGAATGATCAGCCGCGTCACGCAGCCGCCCTGGCTCAGTTGCTGAGGGGCTTCCAGAGCCACGTGAATCTCATCCCCTACAACCCGATCTCTGAAGAAGAGTTCAAACGGCCCACAGCCAAGGCGGTGGAAACGTTCCGGCGTGCCCTCCAGGAGAGGCATGTGGCCGTGAGTGTGCGGGCCAGCCGCGGTCTCGATGCCGATGCGGCCTGCGGTCAGTTGCGCCGCCGGCTCGAGGGCTCCCTCGAGCCGGCACCAGCCGGTTAAGTCAGGTCGCGCGCGGGATCGAAGGCTCCCTTGGCCCCATCCCCATTCCAGGGGGTGATCCAGAGCATCAGCAGGAAAGCTGGCAGTGAGGAGGCCACCGTGAGCAGGAAGAAGCTGCTCCAGCCCACCCCTTCGGCGACAAACCCAGCCTGCCCTGAGAGCACCGAACGGCTCAGTGCATAGACCCCCGAGAGCAGGGCGTATTGGGTGGCGGAGAAGCGCGGATTGCAGAGGCTCATCAGCAGGGCCACAAAGGCAGCTCCCACCAGCCCGCCGCCGATGTTTTCCAGGCCTACCGCCAGCAGAAGCCCCGTGAGACCGCCATCGAAGCTGGCTAGGGCCCAATAGGAGAGGTTGCCGGCGGCGCCCACCAGGGCAAACACCCAAAGGGAGCGGTTCATGCCCAGCCGGCCGAACAGCAGACCGCCGAGGATCGTGCCCAGGATCGTGGCGCCGATCCCCCAGCCCGCCAACACCGATCCCACCAGCTCCGGCGAGAAACCTTTCTGAATCAGGAACGGAACCGCCATCACATTCAGCAGCCCATCGGGCCAGCGGTAGAGCAGCACCAGTGCCAGCAGCATCGCCGCCCGGCCACGCCCGGTGCGGTGCAGAAATTCCCGGGCCGGACCTACCACCGCCTGCCGCAGGCTGCTCACCTGGTGTTGGATCGGGGGGAGAGTGGGAGCTGTGAGAGTAAACGGCACCACCAGCAGCATCAGGGCCGCAGAGCCCACAAACGCCAGGGGCCAGCCCGTTCGCCCCGCCAGGATGAAGCCGCCGGCGCCGATAGCGAGCATCGCTCCGCGGTAGCCGAGGTTGGTCGCGGCGGCACCGGCGCCCCGCTCCGACTCCGGTAGCAGATCCGTGCGGTAGGCATCCACCACGATGTCCTGGGTGGCACTGACCAGCGCCAACACGAGAGCCATCACGCCGATGGCCGTCAGCCGGGCGGGTTCTGGCCCCGGTCGCAGCAGGCTCATGGACCCGATCACCACCACCAGCACCAGCTGCAGCAGCAGCAACCAGCCCCGCCGACGATCCGGCCAGGGGATCGGCCAGCGATCCAGGGCCGGAGCCCACAGCATTTTCAAGGTGTAGGGCAGCTCGGCGTAGGCCAGCAGGCCAATCAACCCAAGCGGTACCCCTGTGGCCGTGAGCCATCCCTGCAGGAGCTTGGTGCCCACCATGTAGGGCGTGCCGCTGGCCACCCCCTCGGCCGCGACCGCCACCAGGCGACGGGCGGTGCCGTTGGCCGTGCGCATCGGTGCGGAATCCGGATGGCGGCACGCTAATGCGGGCCGCCAGATCTGCAGAATCAAGACAACACCAGGCTCAGGTCATGCAGTTCTTTCGTTCCACCCTGCTTCCAGCGGCCATCGTGTTGCTGTTTGGCCTGGCCCTGTTTGCCGTGAGCGCCCGCATCTGGCTGCCGGGTGATATGTCGGCTCCCGCACCGATCAGCTGAAGGAGAGCGCTTCGGCCCACGCCCCTACGATCCCCGGCATGACAGGCCCATTCCCCGAGTCCTCGCAAAGCCCGGCTGAACTGGCCCTGGATCCGGAGATGCTCGCCCGGGAGCTGGCCGAGGAGCTGTTGGGCGATCCCCTCGATGAGCTCGATGCCGCTGAAGCGGAGGCCGCCGATGTGGCCGCTGAATGCGATCTGGGCCTCACCCTGCTGGAGGGCAGCCATGACGAGCGCATGCAGGGCCTGCGCATCTTCTGTGAACACCGCGATCACCGCGCCCCCGCCAAGTTGTTGCCTCTGTTGGAGGCCAGCTGCCCAATCATTCGGATGAGTGCGGTCTACGCCCTCGGCCGCAATCCCGATCTGCAGGCCCTCTCTCCGCTCCTGGCGTTGCTGCAGAACGACAGCAACGGCTACGTGCGCAAGGCCGTGGCCTGGAGTCTCAGCAGCTACCCGGATGCCCCGGTGATGAACCCGTTGATCCGGGCATTGGAGACCGATATCGCCGCGGTGCGCCTGTGGGCCGCGAGCTCCCTCGCCGATGCCGGAGCCACGGGCTTGGCCAAGGCTGATCAGGCGGCCGGGCAGTTGCTGCTCTCCCTGCGCATCGACAGCGAGCCGGTCGTGCGCAGTAACAGCGCCTGGTCCCTCGGCCGTCTCTATGGGGATTTGGTGGAGCCCCGCCAGAAGGAGGTGGTGGAGGCCCTGATCAACGCCATGTTGCAGGACCTGGATCTGGCGGTTCGCGATGAGGCGCGACTCGCCCTCGAGCAGTTGGAGAATCCCTTGGTGTTGGAGCGTCTGCAAACCCTCGTGGATGAGGGCCTGTTGACTTGATCGCACCCGGTCAGTCAGCCCACAGTCGACGCCGCTAGCATCCCCGAACACCGTCCGACCCCCGGGATGGCTCAGCAAACGATTCGCTTTCGCATTCGGCCGGATGGCCGCGTCGAAGAGATCGTTGAGGGCATCACGGGAAGCGGCTGTGAGCAGCTCACCGAACGCATCGAGTCGAAGCTGGGCGTCGTGCAACAGCGCCAGCCCACCTCAGATGCCTTCCAAGGCCAGCCCAATGCGCTGAAGCCTGAGCAGACCCTTTCGTCCCAGGTCTCCTGATGTCGCACTTCAGCACCGTCAAAACGGAACTGCGCGATCGCACCGCTCTGATCGATGCCCTCAAAGACCTGGGCCACACCCCCAGCGAAGCGGCTAAGCCCGTGCGGGGCTACCGCGGCCAGACCGTGACGGCCGATCTCACCGTGCCGGCAGAGGGCTCCGGTGACCTGGGCTTCCGTTGGAATGCCGCCTCCGGCAGCTACGAGCTGGTGGCCGACCTGGATCTCTGGAGTCAGCCGATCCCCGTGGAGCGTTTCCTCGCCAAGCTCACCCAGCGTTATGCACTGCGCAGCATCCTCGCCGCCTCCGCCCAGGAGGGGTTTCAGGTGAGCGAGCAGCGGCAGGAACAAGACGGAACGATCGAGCTGGTGGTGACCCGCTGGGACGGCTGAGCTCCATCCGCGCCTCCTGAGGGATGGCATCCCACGATCCTGCAGCAGCCTTCACGGCTTCCGCTTCCGCTGCAGTTCCCCGCAGCGGTCGGGAGCCTGTGCTCGGCGGATCCCTCCGGCAGAAAGCGGTCTGGGTCGATGAGGTGGTTTGCATCGGTTGCCGCTACTGCGCCCATGTCGCCTCCAACACGTTTGTGGTCGAGGCGGATTGGGGCCGCTCCCGGGCGATCCGGCAGGACGGAGACAGCACCGAGACCATTCAGGAGGCGATCGAGACCTGCCCGGTCGATTGCATTCACTGGGTGAGCTACGAAGAGCTGCCGGCGTTGCAGGAGCAGACCCTGCAGCAGGAACTCCAGCCCCTGGGATTGCCATCGCCGGTGCGGGCGCGCCGCACGCTGCCGCGCCGTGAGGGCTCCTAGTGGTGTTGCCGACGCGTCGCTTTGGCCGCACCGAGCTGGCCATGCCGCTGCTTTCCCTGGGGGGCATGCGCTTTCAGCAGAGCTGGAGTGACCTGCCGGCTGATCAGATCAGTGCAGACAGCCAAAACAATCTGCGCAACACCTTGGAGCGGGCCGTGGCCTGCGGGTTTCATCACATCGAAACCGCTCGCCACTACGGCAGCTCCGAGCGCCAGCTGGGTTGGTTGCTGCCCCAGGTGCCCGATCCCCAGCGCATCCTGCAGACCAAGGTGCCGCCTCAGGCCGACAGCGCTGCTTTCGAAGCCGAGCTGAGATTGAGCTTCGAGCGGCTGGAGGTGGATCGCGTCGATCTGCTGGCGATCCATGGCCTCAATCTTCCCGAGCACCTGGATCAGACCCTCCAGCCCGGGGGCTGCCTCGAGGTGGTACGCCGCTGGCAGGCCGAGGGCCGCGTTGGCTCCGTGGGCTTCTCCACCCACGGCCCGCTGGATCTGATTCTGCGGGCCATCGAGAGTGATGCCTTCGACTACGTCAACCTGCACTGGTATTTCATCCGCCAGGACAACCGACCAGCGATCGATGCGGCGGTGGCCCATGACATGGGGGTGTTCATCATCAGCCCCACCGACAAGGGCGGCCATCTGCACAGTCCGCCGGAGCGCCTGCTGGAGCTCTGTGCACCGCTGCATCCGATCGTGTTCAACGATCTGTTCTGCCTCAGCGCCCCAGGGATTCACACCATCAGCGTGGGAGCGGCCAAGCCCACGGATCTGGATCTGCACCTCCAGGCCGTTGCGCTCTTGCCGCAGGCCCACCAGCTGTTGCCTCCGATCGTTCGCCGACTGGAGCAGGCACGGCGCGAGGCCCTCGGCGATGCCTGGCTCAGCAGCTGGCAGCAGGGGCTTCCGGCCTGGCAGGACACCCCCGGACAGATCAATCTGCCCACCTTGCTGTGGCTGCACAACCTCGTGGAGGGTTGGGATCTTCAGGGTTACGCCCGCGCGCGCTACGGACTGCTCGGAGCCGGTAGCCATTGGTTCCCCGGCGCCAACGCCGATGCCCTCGATCGGCAGGTGGATGAAGCACAGCTGCTGTCGGTGTTGCAGGACAGTCCGTGGGCCGAGCAGATCCCGCCGTTGCTGCGGCAGTTGCGCAGCCGGGTCGGAGGTGGCTCTGGCCAGCGACTGATGCAGAACTGAGCGCTGCCCAAAGCCCCAACTGACTCCGCTCCTTAGTCGCCTCCTCCCGCCAGCGGGAATTTGCTGGGGATGCCAACTGCCCTCGGGTAGGTCTTTGGGCAAGGCTCCAGGCTGCGCAACACAATCGCCGTGCGCTGTCCGCGGCCCCCGGGCAGATCCCGCTGATCCAGGCTCGCGATCGTGGCCTTTAACGGGGTGATCGCGGCCTCCAGGTCGCCTTGATCGCTGCTGTTCCATTGGCCGCGATAGAGCAGGGCTTCCCCTCCCTCGGCCAGCAGAGGAACGAGGTATTCCGCCACCACGGGCGCCGCAGCCACCGCCCGTGCCATGGCCAGATCGAACTGGCCGCGGCAGCGCTTTTGGCGGCCTGTCACCTCAATGCGCTCACAGCGCAGTTCCACTCGATCCTGCAGGCCCAGGGCCTGGGCCATGGCTTGCACCGCCTGGGTTTTGCGGCCCACGGAATCCACCAAGGTGAGCTGGGCCTGGGGCAGGGCGATGGCCACCGCCAGGCCAGGGAAGCCGCCGCCGGTACCGACGTCGATGCAGCGCAGCGGAGCTTCGGGGTTCTTGAGCAGACGCGGCACCAGGGGCCACAGGCTGTCGAACACCTGGGTGATCCAGAAGTCATCACCTTCCACCAGCCGCGTCAGATTCACGCGGCTGTTCCAGTGGCGCAGTTCGGCTTGCAGCTGGTGCAACAGCTCCAGTTGCCCTGTGCTGGGACTCCAGCCCAGGGCCTCCCACAGTGCTTGCTCCGGAGCTGGCATCCCCGCGGCTGACATTGGCAACCTCTCTAGGATCCCCCAGACCCGGTGCCGACTGGTGGCAGCTGCCAATCACTACGAGCTGCTGAGCATCACGCCTGAGGCCACCAGCCAGGAGCTGCGCCAGGCCTTCCGTAGCCTGAGCAAGCGCTACCACCCAGATACCACCGAGTTGCCGGAAGCTGAGGCCCGCGAGGCGTTCCGTCGGGTTCAGCTCGCCTACCTGACCCTCAGCGATCCCGAGCGGCGCCGCAGCTATGACGCCACCCTGAGGGCGGTGCAACCGGCCAAGCGTGTATCCGCCGCCCCTGCTGCTGCAGTGAAACCGGTGCCCGTGCGTCGTGCCCTTTCCGGTGGGGAGTGGTTCGCCCTGTTGCTGTTGGCCTTGGCGGTGGCCTTCAGCTTGGTGCTCGGCGTGGGCTTGGCCTGGTCCCGCGGTGCCGAGTTCTTGAAGCCTCCCAGCTGGCTTCTGACCGGTGGGCAGACTGACGGCACTTCTCAGTCCGTTGGTGTGGATGTCGGATCTGCCCTCGCCCCAGATGCCGCTCTACAACCACCCATTGCCCAGCTTGGAGGGTTGGCTGGCTGATCTGGGGGCGGTGCAGCGGGGCCCCAATTCCTGCTTCTGGGATCTCCAGGCCAACAGCTGGAGCGCCGAAATCGAACTGGGTGTTGAGGAGCTGAGTGTGCGCTGGGGTGAAGGCCCGGCGTTGGTGCAGCGTCAATTCCCTTATGGCCTCAGCCGCGCAGATGTGGAATCGGCCATCCTCGCCGGACCCTGACAGATGGCCCGTTCATCGCCATCCTGAGGGGAACCAACCCGAGCTTGAGATCAGGTGTGATGGATCGCCATCCCCACCCGCAACACTCCCGGCAGCAGCCACGCCTGTCGAACCGCTTTCTGCAGCCGCAGGACTTGGCTGCACCCCGTGCCGCCCGGGCCTGGAGCGCCACGGAAGTGTTCGCCGAAGGCCAGTGGCAGAGCGTGCGGGTGCATCTCGAGGCCCGGGGCTGGAACACTCGCCAGATCGAGCAGATTCACGATCAATTGCGCCAGGGTTGGCCACTGGCCCTGGCGGAAAACAACGTCTCGGTGCTGACCGGCTTCTGTCCGATCAAGGCTCGGCAGATTTAGAGCTGTCGCTTGCAGACTTCGCTTTGGTCCTCGCTGAGGGTGGAGAAAGGGCCACAGTTGAACCAGCGCACCACCGACAGTTCAATGTCGGTGAAGAGCACCAGGATCCCGGCACAAAGCGCTGCTACGGCTGCGGTCACCGCCAGATGGGAAGACTTCATGGCTGACTGGCGATGGCTGCCGCTGATGCCCTGAGCTTATGGGCCAAGTCGAGGGCCTGCCATTGGCGCTCGAGTGCCTCGGCGTTGATCTGCGGCAGGGGTGGTAAGCAGCCCAACAGCGGCACGCCCCCCAGGCTCGCCAGGGTGCTCGCGTTATTGGGATGGGGCTCTCCGTTGAGCAGCACCCCCGCTACAGGAATCGTGCGCCGCCGGAGGGCTTCCAGCGACAGCAGGGTGTGGTTCAAGGTCCCCAGGCCGGAGCGGGCCACCAGCAGCACCGGCAGCCCCCAGCGCTGCAACACCTCGATCTGCAGCAAATCCAGCCGCAGCGGCACCAGCAGCCCCCCTGCTGTTTCCACCACCAGAGGGCCGTCGCAGGCCGGCAGGCTCAGTTGCTCGGGGTCGATGGCCGCAGCGCCCTCCAGGGCGCTGGCCCAATGGGGGGAGACGGGTGCTTCGAAGCGATAGGCCTCGGGCAGGATCCGCTCCGCCGGCAGCTCCAGCCAGCGCTGAACGCGATCGCGGTCCCCTTCACCCTGCTCCAGGCCGCACTGCACCGGTTTCCAGTAGCGGGCCCCCAGGCCCTGCACCAACAGGGCGCTGACCACTGTTTTGCCCACATCGGTGTCGGTGCCGCACACCACGAAACGCCCGGGGTGCTTCGTCATCGCTTCTGTCCGATCAGAACCAGCACGTTCCACAGGATCGCCTGATCGGTTCCTGGCCAGCAGCGCAGCAGACGCCGCAACTGCCCCGCTGTGAGTTGAGGTCCCCGGCTGGCCTGCGCCCCAAGCGTTTTGATCTGCTGCAGGAAGGCCAGCCCTCCGGGGTTGGGCCGGCTGAAGCGCAGGCGCTGCAGACAGTGGATCTCCAACTGCTGCTGGGCTCTGTCGATCAGTGGATCGGCATCGGGCAGCTCCAAGGCGGTGCAGGGCACGCCCGCATGGCTGGCGGCCTCACTCCAGAGGGGAAAGCTGCCGCTGGTGGGCACGGCCAGCAGAAGCCAGCCGCCCTGCTGCAAGCTCGAGCACCACTGCTGCAGTTGCAGCGGGGGATGCTCCAGCCACTGCAGAGCAAAGCTCGAGGCCAGGCAGGCGGCCCCTTCCAGCTGTGGGGGGAGGCCGTCGTTGAGATCCCACTGCAGCTGCGGCACCTGCGTGTCCTGGCGCAGCAGGGCCTCGCATTGGTCGACCCGCAGAAAAGCCTCGCCGCCAAGGCCCCGTTCCAGGGCTCGGCTCAACAGGCCGCTGCCTGCCCCGAGATCGGCCCGAGGACCTCGCGGCAGCCTGAGCTCTTGGCTGATGCAGAGCCGCTCCAGACGGGCGGCGATCGCGCTCTGGAGGCGAGCGTTGCTGTCGTAGGCCGATGCGCCACCGCTGAAGCAGCTGTTCACAGCGGCGCTGAAGGGCGGAGGCGGTGGCTTAAGCACAGGCATCAGCGATCCAGCTCAACACCGCGGCGGGCAGGCTTGGATCCAAGAGACAGTGCCCGAGATCAGGGCGGCTCCAGACCGTGGCCTGGGGGAACTCCTGGCGCAGCTGCTCCCGGCTGGCCGGCGCCACGATCCGATCCTGCTCCGCCTCCACCAGCAACACGGGAATCCCCGCGGGAAATCCTTCCGGCAGCCCAGCGGTGCGCTCCAGCCGCGTGAGGTCGTCGAGCAGGCGATGCACGCCCTCGGCGCTGATCCCCTGCTCCAGAGGACCTTCAGGCAGCAAGGCGGTGGATTGCGGAGCGGCCGCCTGGGCCAGAAAGTCGTGGAGCAGCGCGTTCACCTCGCCAGCCTCCAGCCGTTGCCGCATCGAGCGCACAGCCGCCTGCAGGGGGCGCCCCGCCCGGCCCTCGGGCAGGAAGCGGCTGAAGCTGGCGAGCAGCACTGCGCCAGTGGCCGTGCGCCACACCTCCGCTGGGATCAGATGGGGGCCGAGGGAATGGGCGATCACGATCCGCCGATGGCTGGCCTTCGGCCATTGCGGATCCAGAGGTGAGGAGGCTCCATAGCCCCGCTCACCCCAGCTGAAGCTCCAACCCCGCTGCTGGGTCTGCTCCACCCAGGGGTGCCAGCTGTGGTGGTCTCCGGCCCAGCCGTGCATGCCGATCAGGTGGGTGGAGCTGTGGGGATTCATGCTGATCCCAGCGCACGCAGCAGTAGATCCAGACTGCCTTCCGGCAAGTCCTGGCGCAGCACCAATCGCAGCCGCGCCGTGCCGGAGGGCACCGTCGGCGGACGGATCGCCACGCTCAGCAGGCCCTGCGCTTCCAGCTGCTGTTGCAGATCCAAGGCGCGTTGGTCATCTCCCACAAGCAAGGGCAGAACCGGTCCGAAACCAGCCGGCCGGGGCCAGCCGGCAGCCTCCAGCGCGGATCGCCACCGCTCGGCCCGCTCCAGCAGCCTCTGCCGCTGGCTCTCGCTGTGCTGAATCAACTCCATGGCGGCCAGGGCCGCCGCCGCCAGCGGAGGCGCCAGGGCGGTGGTGTAGCGGAAGGGGCCGGAATGCTGCAGAAGCCAGTCGCCCACCAGCGCATCACAGGCGAGAAAGGCCCCGCCGCTGCCAAAGGCTTTGCCAAAGGTGCCACTGATCAGCTGAATCTCCCCTGCGCCGTAGCCGAGGCCGCGCCCCCCGGAACCCAGCACGCCCAGGGCGTGGGCTTCATCCAGCAGCAGGGCCGCCCCATGCTTCCGGCAGAGCGCAACGAGCCTGGGAACATCCGGGCAGGTGCCTTCCATGGAGAACAGGCTCTCGCTGAGCACCAGCACCCGCCGCTGGGCCTGGCCGTCTGCTCGGGCGTACTGAAGCTTCGCCTCCAGGTCGGAGAGATCGTTATGACGAAAGCGCCGCAACCGTGCTCCGCTGGCTTGCACCCCCACCAGCAGGGAGTGGTGGATCAGGCGATCTGCCAACACCAGGCTGTGGCGATCGGCGAGGGCCTGAACGGCCGCCAGATTGGCCTGAAAGCCGCTGGGGAACAGCAACACCCGCTCACGGCCCAGCCATTGGGCCAGGGCCTGCTCGAGCGCGTGATGGATCGGGCGGCTCCCGCTCACCAACCGGGAGGCCCCGGCCCCGACTCCGTCGCAGGCGATGCTCTGACGTGCTGCCTCTTGAAGGCGTGGATGACGACTCAGACCTAGGTAGTCATTGCTGGCTAGATCCAGTAGGGGTCGCCCTTCTGGGCTGGGCGCCAGGCCGGCCGGGCCATGCGGTTGCAGGGCCCGGAGCCGCCTCCGTCGTTCCGGGGGCAGGGCCTCCAGCTCCGCGGCTAGAGGCCCCAGGGGATCGCCTGGGCCCGGACTCGCCAACCCGTGCTGCACGCAAGTATTCGCTTCAGTTTGCCCGCTGGTCTGGAGCCCATAGGATCTCCTGATGCCCAGTAGCTCCCAGGTCTCCGGCGCCCCCGAAGACGCAGCCCTCGTGCCGCCCCTGGAGCAGCTGTTCCCCTTCAGCCTCGATGACTTTCAGCTCGAGGCCATCGATGCCCTGAATCAGGGCCATTCGGTGGTGGTGAGCGCCCCCACTGGCTCCGGCAAAACCCTGGTGGGGGAATACGCGATTCACCGGGCCTTGGCCCACGGCCAGAAAGTTTTTTATACGACCCCTCTTAAGGCGCTCTCCAACCAGAAGCTGAGGGACTTCCGCGAGCAGTTCGGAGCCGATCGCGTCGGTCTGATGACCGGTGACCTCACCGTGAACCGGGAGGCCTCCATCGTGGTGATGACCACGGAGATCTTCCGCAACATGCTCTACGCGGAAGCGGATCAGGGGGATGACCCCCTGGCCGATGTGGAGGCGGTGGTGCTCGATGAGTGCCACTACATGAACGACTCCCAGCGCGGCACCGTCTGGGAGGAGTCGATCATTCACTGTCCCCCGGTGGTGCAGCTGGTGGCCCTGTCGGCCACGGTGGCGAACGCGGGGCAGCTCACCGATTGGATCGAGCGGGTGCATGGGCCAACCCGTTTGGTGATGAGCGATTTCCGGCCAGTGCCGCTGCAGTTCAGTTTCTGCAGTGCCAAGGGATTGCACCCCCTGCTCAACGAGGAAGGCACCGGGCTGCACCCCAACTGCAAGGTCTGGCGTGCCCCCAAGGGGCGCAACCGGCGGGGCCCCAAAACCCCGAAGCCCCCACAGCCTGAGGCCCCGCCTCTGGGGTTTGTGGTGGCGCAGATGGAAGAAAGGGACATGCTCCCCGCCATCTATTTCATCTTCAGCCGCCGCGGCTGCGACAAGGCTGTCCGCGATCTGGGCAAGGTCTGCATGGTCAATCCCCAGGAGCAGGCCCGCATTCGTGCCCGGCTGGAAGCTTTCGTGGCGGCCACCCCCGAAGCCGTGCGGGATGGGGGCCATGACGATGCCCTGCTGCGGGGCATCGCTGCACACCATGCCGGGGTGTTACCGGCCTGGAAGGAGCTGATTGAGGAGTTGTTCCAGCAGGGGTTGGTGAAGGTGGTCTTCGCCACCGAAACCCTGGCGGCGGGCATCAACATGCCGGCGCGGAGCACGGTGATCTCCGCCCTCTCCAAGCGCACGGAGCGAGGGCATCGCCCCCTGATGGGCAGTGAGTTTCTGCAGATGGCGGGCCGGGCCGGGCGGCGCGGGCTCGATTCCCAGGGCTACGTCGTCACCGTGCAGAGCCGCTTTGAGGGTGTGCGTGAAGCCGGGCAGTTGGCCACCAGCCCGGCGGATCCTCTGGTGAGCCAATTCACCCCCAGCTACGGCATGGTGCTGAACCTGCTGCAGCGCTACGAGCTCTCCAAGGCCCAGGAGTTGGTGGAGCGCAGCTTCGGGCGCTATCTGGCCACCCTCGATCTCGCCGAAGACGAGTGCCGTATCGCTGAACTCAGGGAGCAGTTGGGGCAGCTCAGCAGCGGTGTTCAGGATGTGGACTGGGAAGACTTTGAGGATTACGAGAAGCAGCGTGGTCGCCTACGGGAGGAGAGACGCCTGCTGCGGATCCTGCAGCAACAGGCCGAGGAGACCCTCGCCCATGAGCTGACCTTGGCGCTGCGCTTCGCCAGTGAAGGCACCCTGGTGAGCCTGAAGGCTCCTCTGCTGCGGGGCCGGGTGACCCCGGCGGTGATCGTCGAGAAACAGCAGGGATCGGGACAGTTCCCCCTGCTGTGCTGCCTCACCGATGAGAACGTCTGGGTGCTGGTGCCCTGCAGCGCCGTGGTGAGCCTGCATGCGGAGCTGAGCTGCCTGCAGGTCAAGGATGTGGAGGCTCCGGCGCTGCATCGCTCCGGCGAGCTGCGCCATGGCGATCAAGCCAGCGGTGGTCTGGCCTTGGCAGTGGGTCATATGGCCAGACGCCACGACATGACCACCCCCCAATACGACCTGGCGGGAGAGGTGCAAGCCCAAGCCCACCTGGTGCGGGAGCTGGAATTGGCCCTCGAGCTTCACCCCGCCCATGGCGCCGGTGATCGCAAGAAGCTGCGCAAGCAGCGGTTCCGCATCGAGGAGCTGGAGGAGGAGATCGAGGAGCGGCAGCGCATCCTCCACTTCCGGGCGAATCGTCACTGGGAAACCTTCCTCGCCCTGATCGAGATCCTGCGCTTCTTTGGCTGCCTCGAAGGAGAGGACGGCCTTGAGCCCAGTGAAGTGGGACGCACCGTGGCCGCCCTGCGCGGCGACAACGAGTTGTGGCTAGGTCTGGCCCTGATGAGCGGGCATCTTGATGAGCTGGATCCCGCTGATCTGGCAGCGGTCTTGGAGGCGATCTCCACTGAGGTCAATCGCCCCGATCTCTGGAGCGGTTACCCACCGCCGCCGGCAGCCGATGAGGCGATGCATGATCTGCGCGGCATCCGCCGGGAGCTCCAGCGCCAACAGGAGCAGGCCAAGGTGGTGATGCCTGTTTGGTTTGAAGGGGAACTGATGGGCCTGGTGCATGCCTGGGCCAAGGGAGTGAGCTGGAACGATCTGATTGCCAACACCTCGTTGGATGAGGGGGATGTAGTGCGGATCATGCGCCGCACGGTGGATCTCTTGGCCCAGATCCCCTACTGCGAGGCCATCAGTGACCAGCTGCGCACCAATGCCCGTACGGCCCTCAAGGCGATCAACCGCTTCCCAGTGCGCGAACCGGTGGATCTGATCGCAGGGGGCTCCGATGCCGACAACCCCGCCACGGCCCGCGGGGCCGCTGAGGGTGCCGCCGTCACTCCCGCGGCCTGATCACCAGCCAGACGATCAGCAACAGGCCCAGGGTGCTCCCCACCGTGTAGATCCAGTCGGCATAGGGGGTCCAGAACAGGGCTGGAACTGGAGGCATCGGCTGATTCGCTGCTGCCGGTAGCGTGCCAGCAGGCCAGTGCGCGCTTGTGATTAACCCCTCCCGCATTCGCATCCTGGCGGTGGGCAAGGTGCGCAAGGGTTGGGTGCTCGAGGGCATCGCCACCTACCTCAAGCGCTTACCGGGCTTGCAGATGGTGGAACTGCGCGATGCCGGCAAAGAGCGGGAAGCCGAAGCGATCCTGGCGGCCCTGCGCCCGGATGAACAACTGGTGGTGCTGGCCGAGGAGGGACAGACCTTTGATTCACCAGCCTTCGCGAAGCATCTGGAGGGTTCCGGTTCGGAGCGTTTGGCGTTGGTGATCGGCGGCGCTGAAGGCATCGCTCCAGCCCTGAAGGCCAGGGCCAGTTGGCGCCTGAGCCTTTCGCCGATGACCTTCCCCCACGAGCTGGCCCGCCTGTTGCTGCTGGAGCAGCTCTACCGCGCCGTCACGATTCAGCAGGGCGGTCCGTATCACAAGTGAGCGCGGGGCTCAGATGCCCAGGCGATTCCAGATCACGCCCAGGTTGGCCTGGTGCAGATCGGTGGAGAAGCAGTCAGCCAGTTGCTCTGCGCTCAGTCGCGAGGTCACCTCGGCATCGGCTTCGAGGTTGGCGCGGAAGTCGCCGCCAGCGGTGTTCCAGGCCGTGTGGGCGTTGCGCTGCACGATCCGGTAGGCGTCTTCCCGGTTGATGCCGCTCTCCACCAGGGCCAGCAGCACCCGCTGGCTGAACACCACACCGCCGTAGACATTCATGTTGCGGGCCATGTTCTCCGGGTACACGCCCAGGCCCTGCACCACCGAGGTCATCTCCCGCAGCATGAAGTGGAGGGTCACCGAGCAGTCGGGCAGCATCATCCGCTCCACGGAGCTGTGGCTGATGTCGCGCTCGTGCCAGAGGGCACAGTTCTCCAGGGCTGCCACCACATAGCTGCGCAGCACCCGGGCCAGACCGCTGATGCGCTCGCTGCGGATCGGATTGCGCTTGTGGGGCATGGCTGAGCTGCCCTTCTGCCCCTTGGCGAAGTTCTCCTCCACTTCCAGCACATCGGTGCGCTGCATGTTGCGGATCTCGGTGGAGAAGCGCTCCAGGGCAGCGCCCACAAGGGCAAGCGTTTGGATGTATTCGGCGTGGCGATCGCGGGAGATCACCTGGGTGCTGGCGGTGTCGGGCACCAGGCCGAGCTTGGCGCAGGCAAATTCCTCGACGCGGGGATCGGTGTTGGCGTAAGTGCCCATGGCGCCCGAGATCTGGCCCACACTCACCGCGGTTTCGAGGCGCGCCAGACGCTCCTGGTTACGCACCACCTCCGCCAGCCAGCCGGCCACCTTGAAGCCGAAGGTGATCGGTTCACCGTGGATGGCGTGGGAGCGGCCGATCATCACGGTGCCCTTGTGGGCCCGGGCCAGCTCCCGCAGGGCCTCGGCCAGCTTGTCGAGCTCGGTGCGCAGCAGCTGCACTGAGGCCTTCATCTGGAGGGCCACCCCGGTGTCGAGCACATCGGAGCTGGTCATGCCCACATGGATGTAGCGGCCCGCATCACCCACGTGTTCGTTCACGTTGGTGAGGAAGGCGATCACGTCGTGACGCACCTCAGCTTCAATCTCGAGGATGCGATCCACGCTGAAGCTGGCTTTCTCCTTGATGGTCGCGACGGCCTCGGCGGGTACGCGGCCCAGCTCGCAGTTCGCCTCGGTGGCGGCAATTTCCACGTCGAGCCAGCTCTGGAATTTCGCCTGCTCGCTCCAGATGGCGCCCATCTCGGGCAAGGTGTAACGCTCGATCAAGGCCGCGCCTGGCTCACATCCAGACCAATGTATGGAATGGCCTTCTAAGCCACTCCCGTGAGCTTGTGATGGTCCACCTCCCATTGCACCAGAGGCCCCCAGGCCTGTTGCTTGACCCAGCAGCGGCCTCCGCGGCAGTGCAGCAGCTGGAAGGGGGGGAGGTCGTCGGGTTGGTTGCGCAGCTTCACGAAGCTGCCGGGTTGGAGCAGTTCGACCACGTTGTTGGCGTGGGCTCCTGGGGTGCGGGCCATCACGGTCCCCTCGGCTGGGGTCATCCTCTGGAGTGTTCCCCTACAAACAGCCACAGCGCCTGTTTTTATTTCGTTTCCCGTGTGGTTTTGTGATCTTCTGAACCCCGGGTGCCTGTGAGCTGCTGCGGCACGATGCAGAGGTGCTGAGCAGAGGATCCGCTCAGACTGAAAGGCGATGGGCCGAAAGCGACGGTTGGATCTGCATCTGGTGGAGCTGGGCCTGGTGACCTCGCGCCAGCAGGCCCAGCAGCTGATTCGTGCGGGCAAGGTGCGCAGTGGTGATCGGATCCTCGATAAGCCCGGTTTGGAGGTGCTGCCGGAGCTGGAGCTGCAGGTGGAGCAGCCGCAGCGGTTTGTCTCCCGTGGTGGAGAGAAGCTGCTGGCGGCGGTGGAGGCCTTCCCCCTCGCCCTCGAGCAGCGCATCTGCCTCGATGGAGGCATTTCCACCGGGGGCTTCAGCGATTGCCTGCTGCAGCACGGCGCCTCCCGCGTGTATGGGGTGGATGTGGGCTACGGACAAACCGCCTGGAGCCTGCGTACCGATGCGCGTTTGGTGCTGAAGGAGCGCACCAATCTGCGCCATCTCCAACCGGAGGATCTCTACGGGGCTGATGACCCCTGGCCCGATTTGGCGGTGGCGGATGTCTCCTTCATCCGACTGGCTCTGGTGCTCCCGGCGTTGGGGCGTTTGCTGCGCCCGGAGCGCCGTGAAGCGGTGCTGCTGGTGAAGCCGCAGTTTGAGGTGGGCAAGGAGCGCGTGGGGAAGGGGGGCGTGGTGCGTGATCCCCTGGCCCATGCCGATGCGATTGAGGGGGTGATCGCCGCCGCCCTGAGCGAAGGCTGGCGCAGCTGCGGCGTGGTGGCTTCACCAATCACCGGTCCGGCGGGCAACCACGAATATCTGCTCTGGTTGCGCTCCGGCGACTGGAGCGAGCATGAAAAAACCGCCGAACAGATGCCCGATGAAGCATCGATTCGACGGCTGGTGGAGAGCACCCTCGCGGGTTGAGGAGGTGCTGATCAGATGGCGCTCTCGTCTTTGTCTCCGGTGCGGATCCGGATCACCGACTCCACCGGGCTGATGAAGATCTTTCCGTCACCGATTTCGCCGGTGCGGGCAGCATCCTGAATGGCGGTCACCACGGTGTCGACGCGGGCGTCATCCACCACGATCTCAAGCTTGAGCTTCTGCAGAAATTCAACGGTGAACTCAGAGCCGCGGTAGCGCTCCACCTGACCTTTCTGACGACCAAATCCGCGCACTTCGCTCACGGTCATGCCGACGATCCCGGCGTTGACCAGGGCCAGCTTGACGTCTTCGAGCTTGAAGGGGCGAATGATGGCCTCGATCTTTTTCATGGGGCAGGGGTTCTCGTAGGGGAATTCTCTCAGGAAAACCAGGGAGTGAGGGCGGCTGTCACAGCCTCCAGAACGTATTAGGCCGCAGCGATGCCCCCGGAGATGTGCCCGTTGCTACAGCTGCCGTGATGCGTAGTATCCGAAGTCGATCCGTCCCCGTTGGATGACCCAGGCAACCCAGACCCCCCTGTATGGAGAGCGGGCCATTGCGGAGGCGGAGCTGATCTGTTTCGACAATCCCCGCCCCGGCCGGGCCTATGAGGTGTCGATCACGCTGCCCGAATTCACCTGCAAGTGTCCCTTCTCCGGCTACCCCGACTTCGCCACCCTCCGCTTGACCTACCAGCCCGGTCCTCGGGTGATGGAGCTCAAGGCGATCAAGCTCTACGTGAACAGCTACCGCGACCGCTCGATCTCCCATGAGGAGGTCACCAACCGGATCCTTGATGACTTCGTTGCGGCGTGCGAGCCGGTGTGGATGCAGCTCGAGGCCGACTTCAATCCCCGCGGCAATGTGCACACGGTGATCCGAGCCACCCACGGCACGCGTCAGCTCTGCTGATCAGTTCTGCCGGACCTCGGCCAGCAGCGCTGGGAGCTCCGTGGCCAGGGCGGTGAGGTTGCGGTTGCAGAGCCCGCCCACATGCAACTTCTGACTGCTGGGTTCGGCAATCGCCCAGAGCTGCCGTGTCGCGATCAGGCTTAAGGCCCCGCCGAGCAGGGCGATGCCGAAGCCCCCGTACACCAGGGGCACCCCCGGGTCACGTTTCAACAGGATGCCGCTGGCGGGCACCACCCCCGCCACCTTCAGGGGGATTCCCTCGATCTCTGTGGGCTCCGCTCCTGGAATCAGGCTGCCCAGAATCTCAGCGTCGGCGGAATAGACCGTGATCGGTCCCTGCTCGCTGGAGAGGGAGAGCAGAACGGGATTGCTGCCATCGGGTCGGGTGGGCAGCACGATCCCCCAGACCTGATCCCCCAATTGCGGAAAGCTCTGCAGCGGGAGTTCCAGGATCGGGCTCTTGCCCAGTTGCACCTGAACCGCCGCCAGGGACCAATCCGCCTGATAGAGGGTCATGCCGCGGTAGCGCAGGGGGTGGTTCACGCTGATCTCCTCGGTTTCACTGGCCCCACCGCTGCCTGGCTTCAGGGTCAGAAGCGAGCGAAATTGCTCGGGGCGTCCGGCGGGGTCGCGTTCCACTCCAAAGCGATCGAGGGTCACGGTGACCTGGGTTTCGCCGCGGCTGTTGAGCAGTTCCAGTTCGTTCCCGGGGGCGAGGAAGCGCTCGAGGCGCTGGCCTCCGAGGGATCCCCAGGCTGCCCCCACCATCAGGACCACCAAGCCGGCGTGCACCAGGAGGGGCCCGACCCGGCCGCTCACCCCGCGGCGGGCGGAGAGGCGATTGTCATGGCGTTGCAGTTGCCATCCCTTGGCTTGGAGCAGATCCTCCAGGCGCTGCAAACGGGCCTTTGGGTCGTCGCAGACCAGGGTTTCGGCCAGGGTGAGTTTGCTCAGCTGCCGAGGCGTTTGGTAATCAATCCAGCGCAGCGCCGCCTGGAGCGCGGGCCACTGCCGCCTCCAGCTGCAGAGAATCAAGGCCAGTCCCAGCCAGGCCAGCAGCGCCAGAAACCAGCTACTGGAATACACATGGTCGAGCTGGAGCCCCAGCACGCGGTCCCCGTTGAGCAGCCCCAGCCAGGGTTCGGCGTCGTAGACCCGGTGGTAGAGCTCCGCGGATTCTTTTTGAGGGATCAGGGTGCCGAGACCACTGGCCGCGGCGATCACAATCAACAGCCCGATGGCCACCCGCAGGTCGGAGATCCAGGCGATCAGGCGCTTCATCAGGAGAGTCAAAGTCTTGGCGTCAGGTCCAGCGGGCCAGCAGGGTGAGGCAGCCTGTGAGCAGCAGCACCGCGCCGCTCACGGGAGGAACCCATTGGCCCAGGGAGCGAAGCGCGAGCAGCCGTGGCGCCCAGGCGGCCGCAGTGCCCGCCAATAGCAGAGGCATCACCTGCCCCCCGGCAAAGGCGCTCAGCAGAACAACTCCAGCGAAGGGGTTACCCGCCTGGGCGATCCAGGCCAGCAACACCGCCAGCACAGGGGTGGTGCAGGGTGAAGCGGCCAGGCCAAAGGCCAGCCCAGCCGCGAGGGGCGCCAGGGCCGGAGGCACCCGCTGACGCCACTGCTCTGGATCTGGTCCTGCCGGCAGTTGGAGCGGCAGCAGCCCCAGCAGGTTGAGGCCCATGACCACGGCCAGCAGGGCCACCAGGGTGGGAATGAAGCCCGGCACCTGCCCGTAGATGCGTCCGAGGGCACCACTGGCCAGGCCCAGCAGCACCAGGGAGCTGACGATGCCTGCGCAGAAGCTGAGGCTGCGCACCCAGGGGGCCTGACCGGAGCGATCGAAACCGGCCAGGTAGGCCAGGGTCACCGGCAACAGGGAGAGGGAGCAGGGGCCAAGGCTGGTGAGCAACCCTCCGGCAAACACCAAGCCCACGGTGAGGGGCCCTGGATGGGCCAGGGAACTGCTCAGCAGCTGCTCGCCGCTACGGGCCCAATCCGCCAGGGCCGGAGCCAGCATGGGGGCATCAGCAGCGCAGGGCGTTCAGCCTATCGGCACGCTCTCCCGCCTGGCCTGCAGGCGGCGGTTGCGGCGAATCTTCCCGGTCTCCAGTCCCGCCCCCTCGAGGGAGCAGCGCAGCAGCAGGCCGGCGGTGAGCAGGCTGGAGAGAAGGGAATTGCCTCCGTAGCTGATCATCGGCAGTGGCAGACCGGTGGTGGGCATGGCCCCGCTGGCCACTGCGATGTTGAGGATCGACTGGAGCACCAGCAAGGTGGTGCAGCCGATGGCCACGAGCCGATGTTGGTTGCTGCGGCAACTCAGGGCGATCCGCAGGCCCACAAAGCCGAACAGCAGCAGGAACACCAGTAACACCAGGGATCCCACATAGCCGAACTCCTCGGCGAACACCGCGAAGATGAAATCGGTGCTCTGGATGGGTAGGTATTGGAGCTTTTGGGTCGAGAGCCCGAAACCCTCGCCCCAGAGGCCTCCTGAGCCCACGGCCAAAAGGCTTTGCACCAGCTGATAACCATCGCCTTGGGGGTCTTTCCAGGGGTTGAGGAAGGAGGTGACCCGGATCCGCTGGTATTCGTTAATCGAGATGCTGCCGATGGCGACTGCTAACCCGCCTGCTGCCGTGCCGAGCATCGACCACATCGGCAAGCCTGAGGCCAGGGCCATCAACCACAGGAGCATGCCGCAGAGGGAGGCGGTGCTGAGGTTGGGCTGTTTGAGGATCAGTCCGAGGGTCACGGCGAACACCCCCAGCCAGATCACCTTTTGATCATTGGAGATGCGACCCCAGTGGGAAAACAGGGCGGCCCCCTGCAGCACCAGGAAGGGTTTGATCAGCTCGGTGGGCTGGATCTGAATCGGCCCGATCACGAGCCAGCGACTGGCCCCATTCACCGTGCTGCCGATCACCAGGGTCAAGCCAACCAGTAGCGCGCCGATGAGCAGGGCAGGGCCAGCGAGGCGCAGCCAACGCCGCAGGTTGATGCTCACACCTGCGTAGAGCAATCCCCAGCTGGCCAGCATCCAGAGGGCCTGCCGCTTGAGGTAATAGGTCGCATCGCCCATCTCGCGGGCTGCGACCCACCAGCTGGCGGAGCCCAGGATCGCCAGGCCTAGCAACGACCAAAGGGCAATCATCCCCAGCAGCAACCTGGCTTCCGCAGGCCAGAGCTCAAACGGAACCGGAAGCCAGGCATGCTGACGCGCCGGGCTGGCCGAGCTGGAATCTTGATTGGAGTCTTGTCGGCCGTTGGGGCGCAAGGAGGGGTCCTGAAGAGGTTCCGACTATCCCCTATTTCTGGGGTTCGTGCCAACAAAAAAGCCCGGAATGGCCGGGCTTTGCTGGAGTTGTGTCAGCGCTGAAGGATCAGTTGCCGACGTTCACCTGACGGCGACCGGTGACGAGTTCAACCTTCAGGATTTTTCCGCCCTGCTTCATGATCCGCTGCTGTTCAGCGAACCAGCTCTCATAGGGCACCCACTTGGTGAAGAAGGTGTTCTGCAGCTCGCGCTGGGAACGGGCCTTCTCCGGGCAGGGGATGCAAGCTGTGACTTTGAAGAGGCGCATGGGTAGATCCGCGAGGTGTGCCGAAGGCAGGGATCAGTTACCCAGGCCGGAGCTGATGTAGTCGAAGTACACGCCCATTTCACGGCCGGCGTCAGGACCCACCAGGGAGGCGGTCACTTCCTTCATGGCCTGGATCGACTGCACGGTGGCACCGATGGGCACACCCAGGGAGTTGTAGGTCTCCTTGAGGCCGTTCAGCACACGCTCGTCGAGGATCGAGGTGTCGCCCGCCAGCATGGCGTAGGTGGCGTAGCGCAGGTAGTAGTCCAGGTCGCGGATGCAGGCTGCATAGCGACGGGTGGTGTACATGTTGCCGCCCGGACGGGTGATGTCCGAGTAGAGCAGGGCCTTGGCGACGGCTTCTTTGATGATGGCCGAGGCGTTGGCGCTAATGGTGGCGGCGGCGCGAACGCGCAGCTCACCGGAGGCGAAGTACTGCTCCAGACGGCCCATGGAGGAGCTGTCCAGATACAGGCCCTGAACGTCGGCCTGATTGATGACGTTGGTGATTGCGTCTTGCATGAAACCTGTTCGGAGAGGCGGTGATCAGAGGGAAAGCAACCTCAGGAGAGGGCGCCAACGACGTAGTCGAAGTAGAAGCCAGCCTCTTCGGCATCAGCACCGGTGAGCAGGCTCATGGCAGCGTTCTTCATTTCGCGAACTGCTTCTGCCATGGCTTCCAGGGGAGTGCCTAGGGAGCGGTACATCTCCTTGGCGCCGATGATGCCGATCTCTTCGATCGGGGTCACATCGCCGGCGATGATCCCGTAGGTCACCAGGCGCAGGTAGTAGTCCATGTCGCGCAGGCAGGAGGCGGTCATCTCCTCGCCGTAGGCGTTGCCGCCAGGGGAGATCACGTCTGGACGCTTCTGGAACAGGGCGCTGCCAGCCGTCTTGACGATGCGCTCACGGCTTTCGCTCAGGACCTGGGCAACGCGGAGACGGCGCTGGCCGCCACTCACGAATGCCTTGATCTGGTCGAGTTCGCCAGGGCTGAGATAGCGGGCTTCGGCGTCCGCGTTGATGATCGAGTTGGAGACGATGCTCATGCAGTTCTGCCTCGAAACAAGCGGTCGCCTGAACGGAGACCGATATCCGGTGGGTAAGGGAAGGTTTCCAGGGTGCCGAAGCGCAGTGACCTGCGCGGTGGCGTTCTGAAGGTGGCAACAGCAAGGCTGTGCGCCGAGTCATTCTGTGCCAGCACCGTGCAGCTCCCTGGCGGCCGGTAACAGTTCTTTACGGCGATCTGGATCGCCAAGAAGCCTTGCCTGAACTGGCTTTAGCTCCTGTGAAGAATAAGCTTGATCTGACGCAGTTGTTGACAATCAAGCGGCCCCGTGTGCTCGCTTGATTGTCTGACATGTTGCTTAATTCTTTCTTTTCTTAACAAGAAATCGGCCCAATAAAAAACCCCGGCCCTGTGGGGCTGGGGTTGGATGGGGAGTGAGGGATCGGCAGTTGAGGGCCGGATTGGACCCTTCGAAGATCAGTTCCCGACAGGGTTCATGGCGGCATTGCCGCCGTAGAGGGAGGCGGTGCGGTTCACGTTGATTAGGGGTTGTCCATCGCTAGTGGACATGCCCTTGAGATGGGGAACGGTGTTCCGTCCGAAGCTGCGGAGGTACTCCTCGCTG
>Ga0194122_10000679_pt1 | contig 47522 bp, 49 predicted proteins | sample TA2MahCa10mmetaG_FD_155487 | JGI IMG/M metagenome (GOLD analysis project Ga0194122, IMG submission 155487) | Freshwater microbial communities from Lake Tanganyika, Tanzania - TA2015021 Mahale Deep Cast 10m | ecosystem: Environmental > Aquatic > Freshwater > Lake | place: Tanzania: Lake... | reverse complement strand
ATCAGGTAAGTTGATTAGCTCTAACTTCTACGGTGGCTCAACCCTATTATTTATCGATTGTGGCCTTGGCCAATTAGTTAAAGTAGCATCCTCATTAGATCAGGCTCCGAAGGTAGGGGCGATCTGTAACCTAAGTTGGAATCTTAATGATGCGTTGCTGCTAGCGAATTAACCAAGAGCTCTCCTTAGATAACCAATCTACCTTTTACCTCTTCTACTGGTATTTACCAACACAAACATCAAAACTGCCGCAAATGGAATCACAAATAGATCATTCACATCAGTTGCCCCAATGAAGTATGCCCCGATGGCGGTGATCAGCAGGATCTGCAGGTACTTATATTTCATATAATAAGTATATTTACTTGTCTACCGAAATCTAGGTTTCCTTTGATAGATTACTTGGCAGGGCTCAAGATTGTCATGAGAGGCAAAAGTGAAGATCGATTCAGTAGATTTATTTTATTTACGAATGCCAGTTGTTGAAGATATCGGAGATGGCAGTCAAGATTCATTACTTTGTCGAGTTACGGCGAATGGTCATGTGGGGTGGGGCGAGGCGGTCTGTTCCCCAACTGCTGGGATTGCTGCCTGGATTACGCCAATGTCACATAGTGGCTGCCATCCAGTAATTGATTCAGTACTTGGCCAAAACCTAAATAACCCAACCGATATTAAGCGAATTTACAATTTGGTTAGAAAAAACTCCTTTTATGGGTTACTTCAAAGCGATCTTTTAATCTCTGGGATTGAGATTGCAATGTGGGATTGCCTTGCGAGATCTCTTGAGGTACCGATTTGGCAACTGCTTGGATACAAAAAATCTGAGCCTAAGTTGCCATACGCCTCAGTTTTGTTTGGTGATACAGCTGAAGAAACTAGGAGTAAAGCGGTCTTGATAAATCGGGCTGGGTTTAAAGCGATCAAATTTGGGTGGGGAGCATTTGGTACTACCTGCCTAGGTGATGATGAGGCACATATCTTCGCTGCGCGTGAGGGGATAGGCCAGGATGGACTGCTGATGATTGATGCTGGAACTGTCTTTAAAGATAATGTGGCCGAGGCGGCCAAGCGGTTACCAGCTTTAAAAGAGGCAAATGTGCATTGGTTTGAGGAGCCATTTGATGGGTACGCCATCTCAAATTATGGTGAGTTATCAGCTTATCAACCAAAGGTTGCATTAGCAGGTGGTGAAGGTGCTCACAATCCATATCAAGCAAAGCAATTAATTGATTACGGTCATGTGGAATTTATTCAAATTGATGCTGGCTATATCGGTGGTATCGGAAATGCTTATGAGGTGGCACAGTATGCCAAAGGTAAAAATATAAAGTATGTCAACCACACCTTCACCTCACAGTCTGCCTTATCCTCATCACTTCAGGCTTACGCTGGAATAAAAGAATCAAATATCTCTGAGTACCCAATGGAGCCAAAGGCTCTATGTCAAGAGTTAACAGTTGATAAAATTGAAGTAGATAAAGCTGGGATGATTTACGCTCCAGATAAACCAGGGCTGGGAGTTGAGATTAATCTGGCGGAGATTAAGAAGTATTTAGTTGATGTTGAAATAAAGGTTGAGGGAAAGCTGCTTTACTACACCCCAACTTTATAATAAGCCAAAAAGGTTTTAATCAGATAACGAAGGGTAATAATGAGTCAATCCACCAACCCATTTTTCTTGGCTAATCGGGATGCGATAAGTAGATACGCTGATTTTTCAGGCACTTCAACCCGCTCCCAGTATTGGCTATTTTTTCTGGGAGCTAACCTGGCCACCTTTCTGGCAGCGCTAATCGGGGGGGCGCTGGTGGGTAATGTGCTGTCAATATACTTCATACTTCCCAACCTATCTGCCGGGGTAAGGCGGCTGCATGATGCCGGTAAAAGTGGTTGGTATTTACTTTTCCCAATCTATAACATAATCTTACTAGCCTCACCAACAAAGGGGTAGCGTCTACTTCCGGAGAATTTGTAGATCTTTGCGGGAGAATGACAAGATACTCCCTGATTAATTCTTTTAATGGTGCTGATTAATTCTTTTAATGGTGGGTAATTATTATTTTCGCCCCTCCACCACCTGTTTTAAATGTAACAAAAACGTTAGTTTTTCGAGGGGTGCGCACTAAGGTTTTGAAGTCTATGCTTGAAGTGGTCGAAATTCGACTAATCCTAGGAGGATAAAAATGTCATTAAAGAAAGCTAAGGTTAGCTTTGTTTCACTGGTACTTGCATGCACTTCCGTGGTTGCAATTACTGGTGTAACAACCGCCAACGCAAATCCAACTGGCAAATGGTGCAAGGGTGTAAAGATCGCTGCATTCCCAGGTGGACCACAAGGTGGAGTCTTCGCAAACAATGTTTACAACGGTTATCGTCAAGCCGCTAAAGATCTTGGCCCAACTGTAAAGTACTACTTCTCTGATTGGGATCCAGCTAAAATGGTTACCCAGTGGAAAGAAGCAATTGCAACCAAGCCAAATGGAATTGCAATGTATGGATTTATGGGTCCTGAGGCTGCCAAACCATTAGTAGATGAATCCTTTAAAAAAGGGATAATTGTCACCACATTAAACACATCCCTAGTTGACCTTCAAGCCCAATACGGCTCGAAAGGTTTTGGATATGTTGGCGCTGTTAACTACAAGGCAGGAGTTGATCTTGCTAAGGAGATGATCAAGCGCGGAAACCTTAAGTCGGGGGACTCTGCATTTGTGTGGGGACTTAAGGGACAAGGTGGCGATCGCGGTCAACGCACAGTTGGTGTAATCGAGGGATTTGAAAAATCTGGCCTGAAGGTTGTTTACCAAGAAATTGATCAAGCAACCAACACAACTCCCGCTGCAGGTGGACCAACATTTGCTGGAATCATGGCGAAGAATCCAAACGTGAAAGCAGTTGTCACAGACCATGGCGGGTTGACATCTACTGCCGCCACATACATGAAGGCTGCAAATCTAAAGGCAGGCTCAGTGTACTTCGGTGGATTTGATGTATCACCAGCCACAACTGAAGCCATTAAGAGCGGTTTCTTAAACCTTGTGATTGATCAACAACCATTCTTGCAAGGCTACCTACCAATTCTGCAGATCTGTATGACCAAAAAGTACGGCATGTCCGGACTTGATATCAATACAGCTGGTGGATTTGTAGATGCTTCAAATGTGAAGGCAGTTGAACCATTGGCAAAGGTGGAAATCCGCTAATTAAATTAGCTGATAAAGTTAAGTTCCGGCTGGAGGGAATTCCCTCCAGCCGGAACTCACTAATTCGATGGGGAGGAAATAGTGGGTAGTACAATTCCAGTAGTTGAATTAAAGAATGTGTCAAAGACCTTTGGTGAGGTGCGTTCACTTTCTGGAATAAATTTAGAAATTTATCCCGGTGAGATTGTGGGATTGCTTGGCGATAATGGTGCTGGCAAATCAACCTTGGTTAAAACCATCATGGGATTTCATAAACCAGATGAGGGTGGTGAGATTTGGTTTAAGGGTGAAAAGATCACCGAGTGGAGTGTGGAAAAAGCTCGCGATTTAGGAATCGAAACTATCTATCAAGAGCGTGCTCTGTGTGAGCTGCAGCCAATTTGGCGCAATATGTTTATGGGTCGAGAGATTAAAAATAGGTATGGCAAGTTAGATGTGGCTAAGATGAGGAGTGAGGCTACTCGTTTAATGAGTGAGCATATGGGCTTCACCTCAATTGCAGTCCATCCAGACAATTCGGTTCAAACAATGTCAGGTGGTGAGAAACAAGGAGTAGCGATAACGCGAGCACTCTATTTCGACGCTGAGTTGGTGATTTTGGATGAGCCAACTGTTGGGCTCTCATTATCAGAGACTAAGAAAACTCTAGATTTCATTCAAAATATAAAAAAATCTGGTCGTTCTGCCATTTTCATCGACCACAATATTTTTCACATCTACCCTGCCGTAGATCGAATGATTGTTTTGGATCGAGGCAAAATTGCCGGTAATTACAAAAAGAGTGAGATCACCATGGATGAATTAATCGAAAGCATGTATCGCGTTGCCCGTACAGGCTCAATGAAGGAGTAATTAAATGATGTCTAAAGCAGGTGAAGTACAGGCACAGAGTAACGCTGCGCGACCACCATCATTTTGGCGTCGCTTCGGCATGCAGTTTGGTATTTGGGGTGTAGGCATCGGAATGTGGCTGATCTTTGTATTTACTGCATCAGAAGCCTTTACATCCGCCGACATATACCTTGCCTTTGCTTCCAGTACACCACTATTCGCCTTGATGGCCATTCCACTTACCTTAATTGTAATTACCGGTGAGATCGATCTTTCATTTCCCTCTGTAATGGCGCTTTCTACCGCCTCCTTTACCAAGATCTACTCTGGCACTGGAAACATTTGGTTGGGCTTGGCGGTTGCATTATTCGTAGGCACTCTCTGCGGTTATTTCAATGGTTGGGTGGTTACCTTCTTTGCTATCCCATCACTGGTTATCACGATTGGTACAGGCTTCCTATTTCGCGGTATTGAATTAGCTTGGATGAATGGCTCTGGCGTTGGTCTTACTGATGAGGAGCTAGCAAGTGTGGCAAATGTATTGGTCGGCAGATCATTTTTTGGAATTGCAAATCAATTTTGGTGGACGATACTTGCTACCCTGGTGTTATGGTTTATATTAAATCGCACTAAATTTGGTGCTCATGTTTTTCTAACTGGTGATAATAAAATTTCGGCGCAGTTAATGGGCGTTGATATAAACAGGGTAAAACGTAGAACCTTTGCAATCATGGGCTTCTTTGCCGCCTTCGCTGGCCTAGTTGCATCCTTTGAGGTCTCCTACTTCTGGCCAACATTAGGCGAAGGTTTACTGATGAACTCAATTGCCTCTGTCTTCCTTGGCGGCACCTCAGTATTCGGTGGCATCGGTACAGTTACTGGTACATTTGTTGGCGCATTTATCATTGGTGCCATCAACGCCGGAATTGTTGCCTCTGGTATTAATGCTTTTTATACCCAGGTCTTTTTCGGATTAGTGATTATTATTTCAGTAGTTATGCAAGCGGTTATCTCCAAGAGAATTAAGCGCTAGTTAGTTATAAAGGATAAAGCAGGGTGAGCATTCAAGGAGTTTGCCCTGTTTTATCAGTACCATTTCATAAAAATGGTGAGGTAGATTACGCCAGTTTTAACAGTATAGTTGAGTGGATCATCTCGCTTGGAACTAAATCAGTTCTCTTTTTTGGCGTGGCAAGTGAAAATATAAAGCTTTCCGATAATGAGCGATACGAACTTCTTGAAATTCTATTACGCACTCGAGAAGGATCGCAGCTGCAGGTCATAGCAAGTGTTGCTGATCATTCAGCAGATTTAGCAGTTCGTCGTGCTAGGGATTATGAAAGTATGGGCGTAGATTACATAAATATTCTACCGCCAACTTTTTTTAACCCAACAACTGCGCAAATAAATCATCATATTTCATCTATTCTAGCCAGCATTAAGTTGCCGGTAATTGTGCAACACCTACCCCAAGGTGGGGGCGTAAATGATGTTGGTGATTTAATAACGCTTAGCAAAAAATATGATAATTTAAAGATGGTTAAATGTGAGGCAAACCCACCAACAGATTCTATTAAGCGGGTTCATCAATTAAGTAATAATAAGGTTGAAACATTAATCGGTTGGGGTGGAATTCACTGGGTTAGTGGCACAGCAGCTGGAGCTAAGGGGATTCAACCTGGTTGCAGCTTAACCGATCTTTACTTATGGGCAGAACAATCATTACTTGATCAAAATCTGCCTGAGTTTGATCAACGGCTAGAAAAGTTTTTACCTGTAATAAGCGAATGGATCAATACAGTAGAGGAGTTAGTTGCTGCTGAGAAGTTTGTTTTAGCTAAACGTGGGATTATTGAAAGTGATTATTGCAGAGCGCCAACTGTCGTTTTAACAGAGAAGATCAAGGCACAGGCTTTTTCCTTAATTGAGTTAGCACAATCAACTTCGACAGTTGGGAAAAAGTAGCGATATGAAGATAACAAAGATTACGACCTTAGTTGTAAATGCCAAGATGCGTAATTGGGTAGTTGTGCAAGTCTTTACCGATGTACCTGGGTTGATCGGAATTGGTGAAGCAACCGTTGAGTACCAAGCCAGAGCAGTAGTGGGCGCTGTAGGAGATCTTGCGGTTACATTAGTAGGGCGAGATCCGCGAGATATTGAGCGGAACTGGCAGATTATGTATCGCCACCCATTTTTTAAAGGTGGGGTAACCATGATGTCAGCCTTAAGTGGAATTGATCAAGCACTTTGGGATATCTCAGCTAAGGATTTGAATGTGCCGTTATGGCGCCTGCTTGGCGGTCTGGCTAGAGATCGAATCAGAATGTATGACCACCTAGGTGGTGGCAACTTTGATGCTGTTTATAACTCAGATACCGTCTCATCATTTTCAGAGAAAATAAAACAAAGTATCAAAGATGGATTTACCGCGGTAAAAATATTGGCAGTGCCACAAAGTACTGCACTCGGTGACAGTAGTAAGTTAAAGCACGCACATGATTTAATGGCGTCAGCTCGAATGGCTGCCGGTCCAGATGTAGATATCATGATTGATTTTCATGGTCGCACTACTGCTGCGATGGCGATTAAATATGCACAAGTTCTAGAACCATTTAAGCCATTGTTCCTAGAAGAGGTCGTTCCCCCTGATCAGATTGAATCCTTAAAGGTGGCACGGGCTGGAATAAATGTGCCGATTGCTGCTGGTGAGCGGTGGCTGCATCGCACTGAGTTTTTGCCATATTTACAGGAAGGATTAATTGATGTCGCTCAACCTGATGTCTGTCATGCCGGTGGCGTGACTGAAATAAGAAGAATCTCAGCACTTTGTGAAAGCTATGGTGTATCGATGGCACCACATAATCCCCTAGGACCAATTGCAACTATGGTTAATGTGCATCTGGGATTGACTACGCCAAACTTTTTAATTCAAGAGCTGATGAGATCAGATGTAAGTTGGCGCAATGAGGTTTTTCACGGCGTACCAAATATCAAGGATGGATATATCTACCCACCTGAAAAACCTGGCATCGGCGTGGAGATTGATGAAAAGCAAGCCCAGAAGCACCCGTTCACAGGTGGCGAACCGGTCCAATGGTTCCACGCCGATGGTTCAGTTGCTGACTGGTAATCGAAAGGGAGAAAATGAAGTTACAAAATGAACATGTCTTGGTGACTGGTGGTGCAAATGGCATTGGAGCAGCGATTGTGTTGGATGCAGCTCAAAGTGGTGCCAAGGTTTCTTTCTGTGATTTAGCAGAAGAGGCAGGTAAGGAGTATGAAAAAGAGTTAACTGGAAAAGGATTTCAAGTATTTTTTCATCAAGGTGATGTGGCGAATTTTGATAATCTAAAAGTAGCCCACACTGCGATGGTTGCTAAGTTTGGCATGGTCACTGGTGTTGTAAATAACGCTGGGGTGAACTCAAATGCAGATCCAGTTGAGATGACAAATGATCAGTGGAATCGGTTTTTTGATGTTGATCTGAAAAGTGTTTGGCATACTGCAAAGCTTGTGTTACCAGAGATGCGCAGAGCGAAAAAAGGGTCAATCGTAAATATTGCATCCATCCATGCCCGAATGAGTTTTCCAAAATTTTTCCCATATGCCGCGGCAAAATCTGGAGTTATTGGTTTGACTAGAAACCTTGCGTTAGATGAGGGTCTACACAACATTCGAACCAACGCGGTCTCGCCCGGTTACACCTTGACGCCATTACTTGAGTCTTGGTTTCAGTCAGTTCCGGAAAAACGTAAGGAGTCGATGGCTGTTCAACCATTGGGACGGATGGCCCAAACCTCTGAAATTGCCAAGGTGGTCACCTTCTTACTCTCAACCGATGCCTCATTTGTAAATGGCGCTGATTGGATAGTAGATGGTGGACTACACGCACGTTTTGCGTAAAATTTAAGTATCCCCAGGCTTATTTGAGCGCTATTTAACCTTGACAATCTATTCTTCATACGAAAGTATGAATATATGAAAGCGTCAAACGCAACCAGCAAAGGCGCTCTAGCTGGGCTTCGGGTTATCGATGCAACCCAGATGTTAGCTGGTCCCATCGCAGGAACTCGTCTAGGTGATCTTGGCGCTGATGTTATTAAGGTCGAGCCACCAGCCAATGGTGAGTTTAATCGAACTCGCGGTTTTGAAGATCAGATGAGTAATGGCGAAATGACCACCTTTCTTGCAGTTAATCGAAATAAGAGATCCCTTGCGGTTGATATTAAGAGTTCTGGTGGTTTAGCTGTGATTCATCAACTGGTTAAACAATCTGATGTATTTCTACAAAACTTTAGAAATGGCACAGCCGATCGCTTAGGAATTGGCTACCAAGCGCTGAAGGAAATAAACCCTCGAATTATTTACTGCTCTATCTCTGGCTATGGATCTAGCGGTCCATACCGTGATCGACCTGGGCAGGATCTAATTGTTCAGGGTTATAGCGGCTCTATGTTTAGCGTTGGTGCCGCAGGGGATGATCCAACCCCCAGTGCATTATGGGGCGCAGATGTAATGACTGGTTATCAAGCTGTGATTGGTATTTTAGCGGCAGTTGAATCTAGACATCAGACTGGTGTTGGCCAACATGTTGAAGTAGATATGTTGTCAGTGGTAATGGATTGCCAGCTTCAGGAGATTGTGACATACCTGAATGCAGGCCCAATGCCACGAAGATTAGAGGAACGATCAGCACATGGATCAATTCCTGCGCCATATGGTGTGTATAAAACCAAGGATGCTTGGTTGACGCTAGCCATGGTTCCACTACCTATTCTAGGTGAGATTCTAAATGATGATTGGCTAAAGAGTTTAAGTGAATATAACGATGGCCATAAATATCGAAACCAGGTTTACAAGAGAATTCGCAAGGCATTTCTAGATAAAACAACTCAAGAGTGGATTGAAATAGGTGATAAAGCTGGAGCTTGGTGTGGACCAGTCTATAACTATGAAGAACTGATGAAAGATAAACATATTAAGGAGACCAAATACATCGTGGAACAGCCACAGTATTGGGGTGGTTCTGCAAAGACGGTTCGGCCCCCAATCAAAATGGACCAAACTCCGCCAAGTGTTCGGCGGGGCGCGCCAGCGCTAGGTGAACACACCGAGGAGATTTTGAATAATCTGCTAGGGATGGATCCAGAGACAATTTCTCAATTAATCAATTCGGGCGCAGTTGCTCGAGTAAAGGAGCAAGGATGAGCAATCCATTAAGTGGTTCTGTAGATTTAGAAATTAATGGAAATGTTGCCCATTTAATTCTTAATCGACCTGAGAAAATAAATGCAATGACGGTCAAGATGGATGAGCAACTTAATTCCTATATTTATGAGCTCAATAATAATCTTGATATACGCGCAGTGGTGTTATACGGAAAAGGTGAGAAGGGCTTTTGTGCCGGTAGCGATCTAACTGAGTTAGATGAATATGGAAGCAATTGGCAATACCGAAATAGATTTGACCGTAATTTAGATTACGCTCGTGCAATTTGGTTGATAAAAAAACCAGTTGTAGCAGCTCTGCATGGCTGGATTGTGGGCGGGGGTTTGGAAATGGCCTGTGCCTCAGATGTGCGAATTGGTTCCCCCGATGCAAAATTCCAAGCGGGCGAGATTAGATGGGGTTGGCATGGTGGATCTGGTCAAACCCAATTATTAACTCACACGGTTGGGCCTGGTAATGCGAGTTTACTGTTGTTGCATGGTGAAAAGGTTGAAGCTAACGCCGCATTGCGAATGGGATTAATTCAAGAGATCGTGGCAAAAGATAATGTTGTTGATCGAGCAATTGAAATTGCAAAATCTATTGCAGATAAGGCTCCGATTGCGGCACAAATGACCAAGCATATGGTGCGCATGGCACAAAATATTCCACTGGATGTTGGCTTGCTTTACGAGAACGATTCATTTTCTTATTGTATGACCACAGAGGATGCTGCAGAGGGACAGCGTGCCTTTGCTGAAAAACGTAAGCCGCAATTTAAGGGAAAGTAAGAGCACGTAATGGTCAAGGTTGCCACCTCCAAAGCGGAGAGATTGCAGTTACTAGAAAAAGTTGGCGAAACTTTACTTAATCAGTCATACCAATCTTGGAACTTTGGTGATTCAACTGGTTTTGAAGCAATCTTGGCAACTGGCAAGCTTCTAAATAATCCTAAATACTTTTCTTTCACTCATGGTTGGTTTGCTGCTTGGGCAAGCAGGCCAGAGCCATTTCGTAGATTAGATTGCACAGCACCGGGGGTAGCAATAATTGAGGTTGCGCAGGTAACTAAAAATAAAGCAATCTTTAACGCTCTTGAACAACTTGCCAAGTACTTGAGTTCAAGAAGTAAGGACCGTGGCATATATGACACCTGGGAATCACTTTGTTTAATTCCGCCCTATGGTGGTGAGGAGCTTCCGCCATTTGAGGCGCAACTGCTAGCCTCACCGCCAGGTGGAACCTGTATTGATTGTTTGCACTTTGATCCACCATTTTTCACAGGACTTGGCAAGGCATTAAATAATTCGGTATACACTGAGATCGGTGTGGAGCAGGCAATTGCTTATGTTGATGCATTGCAAATGCCTAGCGGGATTTTTGATCATTTCTTTTTAAATGGCGTAGAGGGTACTTGGGGCCAAGGCTGGGGTCGTGGCCAAGGCTGGGCATTACTGGGGTTGATGGATGTTTTGCACCAAATCCCCAAATCGCATTCTGGATATCAGAAATTGGCGGGGGCGGCTCAAAAACTAATTGATGGGATGATCAATTTACAGCGTGAAGATGGTCGTTGGTGGTGTGTGATAGATAGTGAAAGATCTGGGGAGGAAGGTTCAACAGCTGGTTTCATGGCAACTGGTTTTGCTAGAGCAATAAAGCTTGGGATCGTTGATAAATCAAAAGTGGAACCCGCCATGATTAATGCTCTAAATGGTGTTATTGCCGACACCAACAGTCAGGGAGAACTTCAAAATGTTACTGCGGCCGTTATGGCCTCAACCAGAAAATCTCACTATGAGTTTACGCCTCGAGGTTTTTCAGTTCCCTGGGGTCAAGGCCCGTTGGCATTAGCAATCTTTGAGACATTTGATCTGGTATAAGTTGAAATGAAAACTAAGATCTCACGAAACCTGCCCACCCAAATAGTTATCGATTTGGGCAGCAAAATTGTGCATGGCCAGGTTGCACCGGGCACGATATTGACCTCGGATTTCTTAGAGATTAAGTATCAGGTCAGCCGAACTGTCGTACGGGAAGCCCTAAAAGTTTTGCATGATAAAGGTTTGACTCGACCACGAACCAAAACTGGCACCATAGTTTTAGAACGATCAGAGTGGAATCTGCTGGATGAGGATGTACTGAATTGGCTGCAAGCTTCAGGTTTGAGCATGGATCTGATTGCTGATTTAGAAGAACTCAGATCAACCTATGAGCCTGGTGTAGTGCGAATTGCAGCAAAGCGGCGGGGTAGTCGAGATATTACTCAGCTTAAAAAAGCCCTAAAAAATATGACTGATGCCTTCTATGCCGATGGACCTAACTCTGCATTAATCGCACAAGCCGATGTGGAGTTTCATGAGGCTCTTCAGATTGCAACTCAAAATGAATTAATCAAGAAAATGGGTAAATTAATTTTGCCGTTACTTAAGATCAGAGATGATCTAGTTGGACATGAGCTACTTGAGGCAGATTTCCTAATCCAACATCAAGCGATTTTAGATGCGATAATTGATGAAGATCCAGATTCTGCGGAATTGGCTATGAAAGTACTTCTTGAAACCGCCGCTCAAATGTCCTCAGTTGCTAGAAAGCGAGATAAATAATTGTGAAGACTCCCAATTTACCTGAAGAATTTCTCTTTTCGGTGAAGAATTATGTAGCAACAATTACCCTTAATCGAGAAAGTAAGTTGAATACTATGACTCCGGCGATGGGTAAAGCACTATTAGAGCTGGTGCCGTATATAAATGCCAGTGATGAGATTAGAGTCGTGATACTAACTGGTACAGGAGAAAAATCCTTTTCGGCTGGCAGTGATATTAAAGTGCTCGATCAATACGGATCCAACTGGCAATTAAGGAATCGAGTTGATTATGCCCGCGGTATTTGGGCAATTAAGAAACCAGTAATTTCTAAAATCCGTGGCTATTGTATTGGTGGCGGTTTAGAAATGGCATTAATGAGTGATATTCGTTATGCCAGCAAAAATGCTCAATTTGGTGCAGGAGAAATTAAATTAGGTTGGCACGGCGGTGCGGGCAACACCCAATTACTCCCTCGAGTTGTCCCAATCGGCAAAGCTTTAGAAATGTTGCTCACCGGAGATTTAATTTCAGCTGAGCAAGCAGAAAAGTATGGATTGGTGGATCAATTATTTACTACCAGTGAGTTGGATGGAGCAGTTGATGATTTAGCACAGCGAATTAGTGCCAATGCCCCGATCGCAGCCCAGCTGGCTAAACATTTGGTACGAGTTTCACAATCGACAGCTGTGGATATCGGCCTGCAATATGAAAACGATACTTTTGCCTACTGTTTCACTACAAATGATAGTGTTGAAGGACGTAAAGCATTTGCTGAAAAAAGAGTGCCAAACTTCACCGGTAAGTAATTCTAAAATCTAGATAGGAGAAATCTTGGAGATCAAGCCAGGGCTACATCGAATCGAGTGTCCTATTGGGGAGCGCTACGTAGCAATATATGTGGTGGTCGGTAGTAGATCCATGTTGATGGTAGATACGGGTTTTGATGATTCAATTAGAACAACCGTTGTCAATTACTTCAAAAGCCATAATCTATCCCTGAGCAAGGTTGGATATGTAATAAATACCCATTCAGATTATGACCACACTGGTGGAAATAAAGCTGTGCGTGAGTTAATGCCTCATGCATTAATTTGTGCAGGCGAGCGTGATCGACCAATGATTGAAAGCTTAGACCGCATGTTCTATGACCGCTATAACGAATTTGAAAAAGAACATGGATTTGCAGAATCTATGGCAGCCAAAGATTTTATGATGAGTGTTGCCTTTGAGAGCAATATTGACATTGGATTTTCTGGTAATGAACGTATTGATCTAGGTGATAGGTATGTAGAAATTTTGCATACCCCGGGCCACTCTTGGGGCCATATCTCAGTTTTAGATGAACAAACTAATGCATTGATTATTGGCGATGCTGTGTTAGGAAACAGTGTGTTGTTGGCAAATGGTGACCCAGCATTTCCACCCACTTATAGATTTGTTGAGGCTTATCGTTCTACTATTAGATTACTCAAGGGTTATCAACCAAGTGAAATTTTGACTTCGCATTACCCAAGGTATGTCGGTCAAGCAGCAATAGATTTTCTCGATTTGTCACTAAATTACACGGATCTAGTTGAAAAAATATGTCTAGAGGTTATTTCGGCTGCTAAAAGACCGGTTGGCATGATGGAATTAATTGAATCGGCTCATGAACGTATGGGACCGTGGCCTGATCCTGCCTATAAGTACCTTGCTTATCCTGTACTTGGGCACTTAGAAATTTTACTTGGATATAAAAGAATTCAAGCCAGTAAAGATGAGAATGGGTTGCTAAAGTATCAACTAGCAGTCTAATTATTTTGCTTGCACCATTACTAATTAACTATCAGATAAGTAGGATGTTGGTATGAAGATTTTGGTAGTTGGTGGTAATGGAATGCTCGGGCGAAAACTGATTGCCAAACTTATCCAAAATTCGATAGATGAAACGATTGATATAGAAACGATTACTTCCGTTGATGTCGGCTCTAATCAAAGTGAAATAAATAAAATTCCAACCCAGGTAAAATTTGTTACAGCTGATATTACTAATTTTAAGGTATGTCAGCAATTAATAAGCAATAAGCCAGATGTTATTTTTCACCTAGCTGCCGTGGTTTCGGGAGAGGCGGAATCAAATTTTGAAATCGGATACAGAGTTAATTTAGATGCCACCCGAAACATATTTGAAGCCATTCGAGCAGAATCAAATCATTATTACCCACGGGTTATATTCACCTCCTCTGCTGCTGTCTATGGCGGGCCTTTCCCAGAGTTAATCGATGATGAATATATCCTGCAACCGACAACTAGTTATGGAATCCAAAAAGTGATTGGTGAGTTGCTAGTTAATGATTACAGCCGACTAGGATTTTTCAATGGAATCGGATTACGGCTGCCCACGATCTGTGTTCGACCTGGTAAACCTAATGCTGCAGCCTCAGGAGTTTTTTCAAATATTATTCGTGAACCGCTCGCCGGACAGGAGGCGATACTCACAGTCTCAAAAGATACTCGGATGGTATTTGCTTCACCACAATCTGCAGTTGATAATTTGATTCATGCTTTGAATGTGGACACAACACTTCTAGGTAATAGGAGAACACTAATGATGCCGGGAATTACCGCCACGATCGAAGAGGAAATTCAAGCCTTACGCAGGGTTGCCGGAGACAAAATCGTGGCTCTAATCAAGGAATCAATAGATCCAAGAGCTCAGAAATTTGTTGAAAATTGGAATTTCTCCCCATTTACCGCAGATCGAGCTAAGGGGCTAGGGTTTACTTGTGAGCAGAGTTTTGAGGAAATAATAATTAAACATATAAACAACGAACTGGGTGGAGAGATATTAGGTATTAAATTATGAATAAGTATGCGATAGTGACCGGTGCAAATAAAGGAATAGGCAGAGCTACAAGTATCACTTTGGCAAAAAATGGTTGGCAGGTAGCATTATTAGGTCGCAATCTAACAGCTTTGAAAAGTGTTGAAAATGAAATCGGTAGCGCTGCGCTCGCGGTTGAGTGTGAGGTGAGCGATCGAGCCTCAGTTGCAAATGCTTTCGCAATTATCAAAGAAAAATTTCCGCGCCTAGATTTGCTTTTCAATAACGCCGGTGTAGTTATCCCAGGGTCATTACTGGAAGATGTAGATGCAGCTGACTGGAAGCGAGTCTTTGATATCAATGTAAGTGGGGTGTTTTTTTGTACTCAAGAAGCTTTTTTATTGATGCGCCAGCAGCAGCCGCAAGGTGGTCGGATAATAAATAATGGCTCCCTATCTGCGCATTCACCTAGACCCAATTCCGCGCCCTACACATCATCCAAGCATGCGATCACAGGGTTGACCCGTTCCACCTCATTAGATGGCCGAAAATACAATATTGCTTGTGGGCAAATTGATATTGGTAATGCTGATACTGCAATGGCAAGTATGCAACGAGCAGGGGCACCACAGGCCAATGGAGATGTGCTTGCCGAACCAGTGATTGATGCGCAAATAGTCGCAGATTCAGTATTACATATGGCATCTCTTCCTTTAAATGCCAATGTTCAGTTTATTACAGTGATGGCAACAAAAATGCCTTATATTGGCAGAGGTTGATAATCAAAGAGGCTGAAGAGAAATACAAGGATCGGCCAGCGAACTCCTAAATCCACCCCTGCCAGGTTCCAATATGCATCTCCCACATCTTTTGTAGGTACTTAACTCCACCATAATTTTTAAAGTAAAGAATCTCTACCTCATAACCACACTCACAATGGGCCATACAGATCATCTGCCCATCAACTTCTGGGTAATCTAAAGTGAATTGGTGTTCTCCATACCTAATACCGGTAAGAATAATTGCACTCATACTTGTAACCTCCTGCTTCTTCTGATGGTGTCCTTCATCATCAGCAGGTCCTCCTTTAGAACCACCGTGCGCAGTAGGCGCGGTTGGTACTAAGTGAGCTAAAGGGCTTATCACTTAGTTCTTGACCTAAACATGAGTATAGACCTAGTGGCTGTCAGGCGATTAAGAGATAATACTGATGTGAACGAAGAGGAATTAATTCAACGCCGTAACCACTTAGAGGAGTTGTCTCGAAGGGTGAGTCTAGGAGAAATAACTCAAGAATACTATGACGATGCATTTGATAAACACTATGAATTTGAGAAGAAATTTGGTTTATTAAAGCTAGTCAGCGTCCCCTTGTCGCCTAGCCTTGCTAATTAAGAGACAGACCAACTAGGCATATGACTTCTGATTACTAGATCAGTTAGTTAGGCAATTCTCTCCAACTTATGTTCCTGCCCAACCCTATCCACCACCAACACACTCCCATTAGGGATCTCTTGCCAGCCATCTTGATTCCAGCCTGAGGAGGCCACAACCACCTGGCCATTATGGGTGGTGTATTTAAGGTGGTAGTAATCAGGTGAATCTTTAAACTTATTTGGGATTTTATCCTGGTTATATATACAAGCTGCCATAAAGGTAGTGTCATTAATAATCATCATATTTATGGCTGAGAATGCGCAATTGTTTTTGATGTAGGTAAGTCCTGCCTTAACCCCATCGATAAAGCCATGTTTTTCGATTTGGGTAAGTAGGTAGAGAAAGTAGCGCTCAGAGTCGGTTGTGCCCTTGGCAAGAGATAGATACTTCCTATCTATTAATGGATCTAATGCGGTTGGGGGAGTAATAGAGCCATTGTGAATAAATGTTATATCTTGGTAGGTAAAAGGGTGGGTGTTATTTTCATTTACTGGCATCCCTTCAGTGGCCCATCTAAGGTGTAATAGGGCGGCATTTGATTTATGTTTTTCTAACTTCTCTTTAAAGTGCTCACTCTTGGTAGCGGCCACTGGCTCTTTGTAGAGCTCTGCTTTGTGGTTATCGGTGGTGGCAATACCCCAACCATCACAGTGATCATTTGCTAAGGAAACAAACTGATCAAAGTTTTTGCCTACCGCATCTCCAAAGGTAGTGGGGGTGGTCGATGAGTAACCAAGTAGGCGGCACATAATTATTTAATCCTAATCTATTTAGGCAAATAATTAAGGGGCCAGCGTTGCTGGCCCCTTAACTTTACTTCTTTTGCTTATTGCTTATTGCTTTACTGCTTAGTTATGTCCTGAGATCGCAGCTCGCTCCTCAGGAGAGAGAACAAGTTTCTTGCGACCAAATAGACCAAATAGCACTAGACCAATTACGTAAACAATGGCAATCGCTTGGATTGCAGTTGTTAGCGCTGGGTTTAATGCTTGACCAACAAAGATCAACAGGGCAAGTAGGGCAGCTACTAGAGCACCTGCCACTCCAACTGGTGATTTATATGGCCGGTTTAGATTTGGCAGATTGCGATTTAGCAGGATGTAGGAAACCATCTGCAGGAAGTAGGCAATTACTGCGCCCCATACTGCGATGTTTAGTACCACAGCTCCAGCTGACTCGCCACCATATTGGGCCCAAAGAAGGGCTGCGTAACCAATTAGCGCACCTGCAATTAAGGCAGTCCATGGAGTTTTGCGGCTACCAGTAAGGGACAAGACCTTTGGATAGTAACCAGCGCGAGACAGAGAGTAAATATTTCTGCCGTAGGCAAACATTATTCCTTGCAATGATGCAAGAAGTCCAATTAAGGCAAATGCGGCCAATATTGCTGCTACATCTGCATTAGGCAGGATTGCTCTAAAGCCATCTAGTAGTGGCTCACCTGATTCACTTAACTCTTTAGCACCTGTGATACCTGGGTTTAATACCAGTACCAACATTGCAGTAATTACTAATGTGCCAAGACCACGCAGCCCAGCCCTTGGAATATCTCTTGTTGGATTGTGTGCTTCCTCGGCGGCAAGTGGTAGCTCCTCAATTCCTAGGAAGAACCACATAGCAAATGGCATCGCAGCAACTATTGCCCACACACCCATTGGCAAGAAGGTTGAGTTGCCCGCCTCTGGTGCGATATTGGTCAGATTGCTAAATGAGAACTCACCAGAGAAGATTGCCATTACGGCGAAGATAGCAAGAACACCTAGAGCTATAAATGAAACCCAGATTGCAAACTTAAATGAAACAGCTGCACCTTTGATATTTAATGCTAAGAAAGCGACATAGAGAATGATCCACCAGATCCATACTGGCATGGTTAGACCAAATAATTCTTTGGTGATTGAGTCGGCATAGGATGCGGAGAAGAAAACAATTACACCAGTTGTGGCCACATATTCGATGGTCTCGGCAAAGCCGGTAACAAAGCCACCCCATGGACCCATTGAGGATCTAGCAAAGGAGTAGGCACCACCTGTGTGAGGAAGGGCTGCTGCCATTTCACCAATTGAAAATAACATTCCGTAATACATTATTGTTACCAGGATGGTGGCGATAAGTAATCCGCCCCAACCAGCTTCAGCGATACCAAAGTTCCAACCGGAGAAATCTCCAGAGATAACCGCTGCAACACCTAACGCCCATAGGGCAAGTAATCCGGCATGACGCTCTAGACCACGCTTATCAAAGTAATCACTTGATACGTTGGTATAGGAGACGCCTTGCGATCCTTTTTCCGCCATAAACTTCCCTTCAGATATCCACCTCCCAATGAGGCAGTATGGATAAAAGGGTAGAACTGCTTTAGGCATACTGGAAGGTATGCGGGGGTAATTTCGGGTGCTTTTTATGGCTGGCTGTGTAAGGATGAGCGTATGAGAGAGAAATTCCCCCTACCAAAGGCAGAGCTTGAGGCCAAGATTGCCAAGGGTGAGATCGACACCGTAGTTGTGGCGATGACCGATATGCAAGGCCGCCTAGTTGGTAAAAGATTAGATGCAAATTACTTTTTATCAGATGTCTTAAAACATGGCACTGAAGGTTGTAACTATCTCTTAGCAGTTGATGTGGATATGAATACAGTGCCTGGTTATGAGATGAGCTCTTGGGAAAAAGGTTACTCAGATTTTGCCATGGTGCCAGATCTAACTACCTTAAGAGTAATTCCTTGGCAAGATGGTGCTGCACTTTTGTTAGCAGATGTGGCCTGGTTAGATCACAGCGATGTTGTGGCATCACCAAGACAGATTTTGAAAAAACAGATTAAAGCCTTAGCAGATGCTGGTATGAAGGCGATGGTTGGAACTGAGCTTGAGTTTGTAGTTTATAACAACACATATGAGCAAGCATTTAATAAAGGGTATAAGGATCTAACACCTGCCAATCAATACAATGTGGATTACTCAATTTTGGGTGGATCTCGAATTGAACCATTACTTAGAGCAATCAGATTAGGTATGTCTGGTGCGGGTATGAATGTGGAGTCGGTAAAGGGTGAGTGCAACTTTGGCCAACATGAGATCGCCTTTAAGTACTCAGATGCCTTAACCTCCTGTGATAATCATGTGATTTATAAGAATGGCGCCAAAGAGATTGCTGCTGCCACCGGGTACGCCCTGACCTTTATGGCAAAGCCAAACCAAAAAGAGGGTAACTCATCTCACATCCACCTCTCCTTTAGAGGGCTAAAGGATGAGTTGGTAATGGCAGATGATAAGGATAAAGAGCATGGCTTATCTGAGGTTGGTAAGAGTTTTATTGCCGGCCAACTTAAACATTTACAGGAGCTCTCACTACTTTTTGCACCAAATATCAACTCATATAAGAGGTATATCCCAGGTAGCTTTGCACCAACTGCAATTAGATGGGGCAGAGATAATCGCACCTGCGCATTGCGTTTAGTTGGTCATGGTCAATCTTTAAGATTAGAAAATCGGGTACCAGGTGGGGATGTAAATCCTTACCTTGCAGTAGCTGGAATTATTGCAGCCGGCCTAGATGGTATTAAAAACAACTTAAAGTTAGAGCCTGCCTACACAACCAATGCTTATGACTCAGATTCACCAAGAGTGCCATCAACTATGGCCCAAGCCCAATCATTATGGGCAAACTCTGCTTGGGTAAAAGAGGTATTTGGCGACCAGGTTCAATCACATTACGCCAATATGGCTCAGGTTGAATTAGATGCCTATGGCAAAGCGGTAACTGATTGGGAGTTGTTTAGAAACTTTGAAAGGTTCTAAATAAAAAAACGTGCCCGCTACCTATCAAGTAATTAATCCTGCCACCGAATCCACCGTTGAGAGGGTAAATCTAGCCGACTTGGCAGCAACTGATGCGGTAATTGAAAAAGCTTATAAAACATTTGAGAGCTGGAAAAAGGTAACTCCTGGCGATAGAGCAAAACTGCTGCGCGCATTTGCCCAGATTGTTTTTGAACATAGAGAAGAGCTAGCCAAGCTTGAGGTAGAAAACTCTGGTCACACCATAGGTAACGCGCTATGGGAGGCAGATAATGTTGCCAATGTTTTAAATTACTACTCAGCATCCCCGGAAAGATTATTTGGCCGCCAAATTCCAGTGCCTAATGGCATTGATATCACCTTTAAAGAACCACTTGGCGTAGTTGGGATAATTGTGCCGTGGAATTTTCCCATGCCAATTGCAAGTTGGGGCTTTGCCCCAGCACTTGCTGCTGGCAACACTGTGGTGTTAAAACCTGCTGAGTACACACCACTTACCGCAGTTCGATTAGCGCAGTTAGCGCTAAAGGCAGGGCTCCCTGAGGGTGTATTTAATGTAATTGTGGGTAAGGGATCTGTAGTTGGTAATCGCTTTGTTACTCACCCTAAGGTGCGCAAAGTTGTATTTACTGGCTCTACTGAGGTTGGCAAACAGATCATGGCCGGGTGCGCTGATCAGGTTAAGCGGGTAACACTTGAGTTAGGTGGCAAGAGTGCCAATATTATTTTTGCCGACTCTGATATTGAAAAAGCAGCAGCAGCTGCCCCAGGTGCGGTCTTTGATAATGCCGGCCAAGATTGCTGCGCTAGATCTAGATTATTAGTTGAAAGATCAGTCTTTGATAAATTTATGTCCGCCTTTGAAAAGGCAGTTAAAAACTTTAAGGTGGCAGATCCATCCCTAGCTAATACCGATATGGGGCCATTAATCTCTAAGAAGCAATTAGATTCGGTGCAATCTTATTTAACTGAAACTGTTGCCTTTACGGGAAGCGCGCCAAGTGGTGCTGGTTTTTGGATGGCCCCTACTGTTTTACTACCAAAGGATACCAAGAGTAAATCTTGGAATGAAGAAATCTTTGGCCCAGTAGTTTCAGTACTACCCTTTGATGATGAGGCAGATGCAATTAAAAAAGCTAATGACACTGAGTTTGGTTTATCTGGTTCGATTTGGACAAATAACTCAAGCAAAGCAATTCGGGTAGCAAGAGCGGTAGAAAGTGGCAACCTATCGGTTAACTCAAACTCCTCTGTTCGCTACTGGACTCCATTTGGTGGCTATAAGCAATCTGGTTTAGGTAGAGAGTTAGGACCAGATGCACTAGATAGTTTTACTGAGGTAAAAAATGTTTTTATTGCCACCGATAACTAGTCAAAAAGGGGATAGGTAGATGAGTAAAAGACTTGAGGGCAGAGTTGCCGTTATTACTGGTGCTGGTAGTGGAATTGGTTATGCCACAGCAAAACGTTTAGCTAGTGAGGGGGCTAAGGTAGTAGTTGCCGATACCAACGAGGAAACTGGTAATAAGGTGGCAGCAGAGGTTGGCGGGCTGTTTGTTAAGTGTGATGTCACCAATGAAGCAGCGGTTGCTAATCTTTATAAGGTTGCCTTTGATACCTATAATCGAATTGATATTGCATTTAATAACGCCGGTATTTCACCCCCAGATGATGATTCAATTTTAATTACCGGTTTAGATGCCTGGGAGCGGGTATTGAAGGTAAACACCACAAGTGTCTTTTTATGTTGCAAGGCAGTGCTTCCTTATATGCAAAAAGCTAAAAAGGGCTCAATTATTAATACCGCATCCTTTGTTGCCACCATGGGGGCAGCCACCTCTCAGATTGCATACACCGCATCAAAGGGTGGTGTGCTGGCAATGAGTCGTGAGCTTGGTGTGCAGTTTGCTAGAGAGGGAATCAGAGTAAATGCACTCTCTCCAGGTCCAGTAAATACCCCATTACTACAGGAGTTGTTTGCTAAAGATAAGGAGCGAGCTGCTAGAAGATTAGTTCATATTCCAATGGGCAGATTTGCCGATGCAAGTGAGATTGCAGGAGCGGTAGCATTTTTAGCCTCCGATGACTCTAGCTTTATTACTGCCAGTAACTTCTTAGTAGATGGTGGTATCTCTGGGGCGTATGTCACCCCGCTGGATAATTAATTAAAAATAATTTATGAAAATTAATAAGGCCCCACTAGATTACTAGTGGGGCCTTATTTTTAATTGGTAAACAATTTAGGCGCCGGCTGGCGCGGGTGGATGTCCTTCGGAAATAACTCTTTTATCTTTAATTTGATGTAGAGAACGGATTTGTATTTGTAACACTCCCACCCCCTTTATGGTTTTTAAAGAGGCAATCATTTGATTGCAAATCACAAACTACTCCGATCGAAGGGTATTTGGTAGGTAGGAAACACCTAGAAATTCTGGAGTATTAATTTAGAGTTAAGGGTTTACTCAACCGATTCAACAGGTGATGTAGCAACTCTTCTCAGGAAGGTATCAACCAATTCAAAGGCACGTTTATCTGAGGCTGGTTGTATCTCTTTTGTCTCTTTGCGTAATTGGTCAACATCAACCCCAACCGACTCCACCTCAGCACAACCACCCTCCATACCAAGCCACTCCTCTAAAACAGTTGGATCAATCTCTGGATGAAACTGCACACCTAAGGTTCTGCCCATAACAAATGCTTGGCTGGCAATCTGCGTTCTAGCAATCTCGGTTGCACCCTTTGGTAGCTGCCATCTATCCCAGTGGTACTCAAACCAGGGACCAGTTGGGATTAAAGTTTTATCATCTGATTCGATCTCATACCAACCAAGCTCAGCCTTTGGCGCCTTGGCAACTGAGCCACCTAATGCTCTAGCCATTAATTGGCCACCAAAACAAATACCAAAGATAGGTATGCCGGCGTTGTGAGCTGACTTTAATTTTTCAAGTTCAGGAAGTAACCAATTACCAATTCGCTCATCCTCATACGCCCCATATGGCGCACCCATTGGCACAATCACATCGTAATTAGCAAAGATAGGAAAAGTAACTTCAATATTTGGTGCGCCATACGCACTCTCTGGTACTACTAAAAAACGGTCAATCTCATAGCCATGTTTTTCAAAGGCGCGCCAGATTGGACCCCCAAGTGAGACATGATCATGTTCAATAAAAAGTGCGCGCATTTGGGAGAGTTTACATGCAAAGGGGGTGCGATTTCCTAACCCTGCAATTTTCTAGGCACAAACTTCATACCATAATGTTTATAAACCACCTCCATTATCTCCTCAGAGATTTGCTCAGCCTTGGCTTCGGTAAGTCTTTCACCATCAACAATTACAATCTCTTTATCTAGATCAACATCTTCACAGATAATCTCATCACCTAGCTCAAGCTTTGTTTCACCAAAGATTTTCCAGGTATTCATTTTCATCACCTCCTCTATCTCTAGTCGGCATCGCATGAATAACGTAATAGTGGGTAATAAAGTTAATCCCAATGATTTCAATCTTTTGTCCAAGATCTCTATCACCTATCCAAGCAATTTTATCCATATTTTCTCGTGATTTTTCAATTTTGATACCAGTTTTTGATTTAATAATTCTTAATATTTCCTGCTTTGCCACAAAATGTTTTGTCGCTGAGCTTGCAAATTTAACTTTCATTGGCGAATAATCGCCAAAAATTACTATTTAAATCTTTGAAAGATAATTTTTTGTGGATGAGTAAAGAATTATTACCGAGAGTAATTTAGTCTTACAAATAATTACAAAGAGGAGCTATAAAGCCTAGAGAGATTAAACTCATGATGGCCACCAAGCTCGGCCTTGGTTAATTGTCCATTAGCAACATCAATAATTAAGTTATAAATTAACTGCCCATTTTCCGCTAGGGTTTGGGTGCCATCGGCGATGGTGCCGCTATTTAAATCGATAATATCGGGAATTGCAGTTGCCATCTGCGTATTTGTTGCCACCTTAATAGTTGGCATTACCGCACTGCCAGTTGGTGTGCCCCGGCCGGTGGTAAATACAGTGATATTTACCCCAGCTGCGCCAAAGCCAGATAATTGTTCAATGTCATGACCTGGGGTATCCATAAAGTAAAGACCAGCTTTACTTGGCGCAATTGCATACTCCAGCACACCAGTAAATTGGGCATTGCCAGCTTTTTTCGCCGCCCCTAATGATTTCTCCTCCAAGGTAGAAAGGCCACCTTCAATATTTCCACGTGATGGTTGGGCGCCTCTAATATCAATTCCCTCATAATTAATACTTCGCTCATACCTGGCCACTACATCAATTATCTGCTGGCCAACCTCGGCACTTACTGCTCGTTTTGCAAGTAGGTGCTCTGCTCCTAATATCTCCATCGTCTCACCTAAAATTGAGGTGGCACCTTGGGCCACTAATTTATCACTTGCTACCCCAAGTGCTGGGTTTGCGGTAATTCCTGAGTAGGCATCAGAGCCACCACACTCAAGACCTAAGCAGATGGCTGAGATGGGAGCTGCAACTCGTTGCTCATTTTTTGCCTGCTCAACTAATTTTATGGCCTCATTTTTTGCTTGCACGGTTAAATTATCAATGGATTTAGCATTACTTAGGGTTAAGTTTATTAACTTAGTTTTGCCATAGCTTTTAGCTCGATTTATTACCTCATCCTCAATTGGTGTGCCCAGCGATAAAAATATGGTGGCGTAAAGATTTGGATTTGTGGCATTACCAGCTAGGGAGTGAATGATTCGCTCATGATCTTTTTCAACTACCTGTGACCAATCATGACTTACCGCTACCGCACCAGTTGCCGCCTGCTCAACAGCTCTAGCAGCTGCCGATAACATTTGATGCAGCGGCATAATCAAGACATGATTTCTAAACCCCCATCTACCATCCTCGCGTTTATAGCCAGTAAGGTTCATCTACACACTCCTTACCGCTCTTGGAGCAACAATCTCACCAATGCCAGATAACTCCGCTTTGCTCTTTTGACCATTTGCAATTTTGGTTATTAATTCAATTATCTCTTGGTTACCTGCCGTACTTGGTAAATCAAACTCTGAGATTAATGCCTGGTGTAGTGGAGAGATAGATGCAATATTCATAACGGGTATTAGGGGAAAGCCAGAGGGTGGTTGATTCTCATCTGGATAGGAGAGAATTAAGTGCACCTTTTGTCCCATCAACTTTGCCATATTGTGCTCACTAGCAGCTGCTTTTTCTTGGATTACTACCTCAAAACCAGCTGCAGTTAAAGCTGCTTTAACCTCTGCGGTATTTGAAATACTGCGGGCTATATCTAGACCGATGATTAACTTATCTAAAGCTACCTTCTCACTCTTAAAATTCTCTTGCAGCTGGCGGGCATCCTTAACCCCAGATTCAAAGGTGCCGCTAGCTCCTCCGGACTCTTGAATTACCAACAATCTAGATAGCTCCTGATTTATCTTAGGTAGTAACTCTGGTCCTTGAATAGTTTCACAACCTAGGGATACCACCAAGACCGATTGCACATTGGGATGATTAGCTAACTCAATAAAAAAGTTATCTACCCCGGGCACATCAATACCAATAATTCCACAACCATTTTGATGGGCAAAGGTTATGGCCCCTACCGCATTTGCAATCTTACGGCTGACATGAGTTGAGCAGACTACCGATGGCAAAATTAATTGGTGATCGCGCACTCCCACCCCACGCCCTTTGTGGGCAAAACCAGTAATACTCATTGGCTAGGCGCTCTCAGTAGATAGGCGATCGCCTAAGACATTGTGGGTATGGACATGCTCACCGCGAGTAATATCTTTTGTGGCATGCCCCATGCGCTCGCCATACTTAATAATGCCATCACCTTTTTTAATATCGGATGTTGCCACCTTATGGCCTCTAGGAATTGATTGTTTAAAGGTTAGCGTTAAATTATCTTGATCTAAATCTTTGCCAGCTTGCATATCGGTTAAGCAGATTGCAATGTTATCTGCTGGATTTAAGATTAAAACCTGGCGCATGGGAGAAAGATTACTACCCTTTGTACTTGGCAGTTAACTCAAGAAAGCTTTGATAATTTCGCGCTAGCTCTGCCCGCTGATCATCTTGCGGGGTGAAGTGATTGGTTTGGGCAATATTGATATCAGATAAGGCTTTGGCTAAATCATTATCTTGGGCATTATGGCTGGCATAGGCTAGCATGGCAGCACCAATATCACTGCCACTTTTAGCCATAATCACTACCTGCTTATTCATAACCGTTGCTCTGATTTGGCTAAGTAGATTTGATTTACCACCACCACCGACGGTAAATATTTGATTTGAGATATTTGCGCCAGCTTGTTCTAATAAATCATAAGCATACTTTTCAGTAAATGCGATCGCCTCCAAAATAGCGCGATACCTCTCCACCTCACCGCTGGCGGGATTACTCTCTAGCTTTGTCATCTGAGAAGATAAAAATGGAAATCGCTCACCAATAGCTGGCAGTGGATAACAAACCATATTTGCTACCCCGAAATCAGTTGCTTTTTGATTCCAATTATCAATATCACCAGCAAACTCTTTATAACTTATGCCACCAATATTGCTAGCTCCGCCAGCTAGATATCTATTTTTTGGTAGTAAATGTGAGTAAAAGGAGGAGCCGTTAATATTTTTATTACTTACCGCCTTAATCACCATGGTGGTGCCCAGTGAGGTAACTGAGCCATTAGCTCCGGCAGCCGAGATCTGCGCAGTACAACCATCGGTCATACCGGCATAAATTGGAATTTGATCTAGCCTTAATTGATCTGCCATCTCTTTACTTAAGGTAGCTAATTTACCTCCAGGCAAAAGTAATTTAGGCAGCTTTATATTTAATGCTTGCGCGGTACTTAGCGCAGCTGGGGTATAGGAGATATTTTCTAAATCCACGCCAATTTTTAAAGAGTGGCTGGTATCGGTAGCAATTTGGTCAAGTGGGGTAGAGCTTAAGAATGAGATAACAAACTCAGGAGTGTTTGCTAATAAGAAAGGCCCAGGCTGGTTTGCTTGGGCAATTATTTTCTCAGCCCGACCTAATACGGAAGGCGCCCTGCCATCGTTATACATCGCTGCATCTGCAATTGGCTCACCCGCTTCATTGGTGATGACAAAGGTGCCACTGGTAGCTGAGATACAAAGGGATACGGCACGTAATTGTTTTTCGCTAAGTTGCGTACCGATATCACTTAATACCTTACTTACTGCTCCTATCCAACTGCGCACATCTTGAGTTAATCTCTTATCATCTCCTGCTATCACCTTAGCAAGTGGCGCGCTAGCTTGGGCGTGGGCTGCTCCACTCTTATCAATTGCGACCGCTCTAACATTTTCGGTGGCAATATCGATGCCGATATAAAGATCTTTATTCATAACTTACTTATTAGCTGCGTAAGGTTGGTTAAATCATCAACCGTGATATCAGCTTGGGCTAAGTCGGCCGGACTTGGATCTGGATTTGCCTCACCACGTCTTACCCAAACAGTTTTCATACCTAATTTTTTTGCCGGCAAGACATCGGTATCGATGCGATTGCCAATATGGATAATTTGATTAGCAGGGGTAGCTAATTTACTGATGGCAAGTTCAAAGATCGCCGGATTTGGTTTTTCAATACCGACAATCGCCGAGACACCTAAAAAATCTATTAGATCATAAATTTGATCTGCCTTTAATGAATCAACCACCGAGGCTGGTTGGTTTGCCACAATACCTATTTTTGCACCTGCACTCTTTAACGCAGTAATACTTGCTTTACTATCTTGATAGAGATCATCGGGAGTAAATAACCAATTTTGAGTGGCAATCTGCATTAACTCATCGCGTTTTTCAAGTGAGCCTAAGAAGTGCTCACATAATTTACTACGCAGTGAGCCAGATTGAGATTTTAAGTGCTCCTGATAAACCTGATCAAAGGCGGCTTGCTTAACGCCAGTTGATAATTTATTTAACGCCGCAAAGACTGCTCGCTTAAAGACATCATCTGAGTAGATCACCCCACCAATATCAAAAGTGACTGCAAGTGGTTGCATTTTCTCTTTATTTATCTCTTTAGTTATCTCTTTTTTTGCTCAGCGAGCATTTTGCGTCGCAACAACTCATCTGGTCGAAAGGCGATCGCATCTGCATCTTTTTTAGAGATAAAGTTAATTCCGCCACTAGATAATGCGCCAACTCTTACCTTAGCCGCCTTAACTGCAATCTGGGTGGTAGAGAGCGCCTCATTACTAACTGAGCCAAAGGTGCACAGCCCATGATTTCCTAAAATAATTTGGCCCGGAGATCTTGCATATTTTTTCTGATACTTAAGTACACCTTTATAAACCCCAACTCCTAAAGCTAAGCCAGGGGATTCATATGGCAGAAATAATGGCACTGGTCCACAAACAACTGCCTCATCTGGAAAGACTGTGCCGCTGTAATGTTTGGCCGCATCTTTACTTGCAGCTAGGGCAACAACTGGGGTTGGGTGAGTGTGAAGTGACCAGGTGGCATCCATTAGCGCAAATGCCACTACATGCACCATAGTTTCAATACTTGCTTTGCGAATCTTGCCATCTGGGGTGGTAGATGATTTAAGAATCTGATCAAAGGCTTGATCTAGTTTTTTTGTCACCCCACCTTTACTAGCATCTGCTAGTAGCTGTGAACACTTTGCTAGATCTAAATAAACCCAATCTTCATCGGTGGCCTGTCCCATAACTACACCACTTGCTTTAACTAAAAAGCGATTACTACCTGGCTCAACTACAGCGATGTTGCCTTCGGCCACAATGGTTAAATCCGCCTCAGGTGATCCGGTGACTCTAGCTAAATTAGTTAATTGCGAGATTAATTCACTCATCACATATCCTCCTTAGTTAATTTTTCATATCGAGTGCGAACTTGAGCAAGTGTATTTGGATCTATCTGGCTGTTGGGTAGAAATTTTTTTAAACCTAAATTGCTGTTTTCAATCAATACCCGAGCTGAAATCGCATCTGTTAAGTGCGGCTGCATCCTTAAGGCAATCGCAGAGATCATGGCATTGCCCAGTGCGGTTGCCTCCACTGGACCGGCAATTACCCGCCGGCCCGAGATATCTGCGGTTAATTGGCATAGATGTTCATTTTGGGATCCGCCACCAACAATATGAATTGCTGGCATTGGCAGAGTACTAAGTATGGCCAAGCTGTCGCATGTCTTGGCATATTGCAGTGCCAAGGATGCAAATACAGTTTGCGCAATCTCACCTGGGGTCGTTGGAATTTTTTGATTGGTATTTTTAGCAAATCGTTGGATTCGCTCAATCATACCGCCGGCGTGGATAAATAAAGATGCATCTACAAATATTAAGGTGGCAAATGGATCTGCTACCCGTTTTGCTTGTTCAACTAATTGGGCATAACTTAATTCAATTCCACTCTCTTTTAGATCTCGTCTTACCTCTTGAATTAACCAAAGACCCATAATGTTTCTAAGAAGGCGAATACTTCGATCATAGCCACCCTCATTGGTAAGGCGCTCATTCATCGTGATCTCATTTATAACTGGAGTTGATAACTCAACACCAAGTAATGACCAGGTGCCACTTGAGATATAGGCACTACCTGGTGAAAGCAGCGGAGTGGCAAATACAGCGGATGCGGTGTCATGACTTGCTGTAGCAATACATTTAATTGGGCCAATGCCAGTTTTAGCTTGGATCTCTTTTTTTAACTCACCTCTAATACTTCCTGGATCTTCAACCTTGGTAAAAATATTAAGTGGAATTCCTAAATCCTTAGCTAAATTTTCTGCCCACCTATCATTTACTACATCATATAAACCAGAGGTAGATGCAATGGTGTACTCAGTGCCAATCACACCAGTTAGGGCATATAAAATTAGATCTGGCATAAATAATAAATGCTTAGCGTGTTCAAACTCATCTGGTGTTTGCTGGGCAATTGCCAGTAATTGATAAATTGAGTTCACCTCTAGTAATTGACAACCACTTTCGAAGTGCAATCTCTTTTTGCCTACTAATTGATCGGCCTTAGCTAACATGCCATCAGTTCTATGATCGCGATGGCTCACTGGTAATTCAATTATTTCACCATTCTTATCAACCAGCCCAAAATCTAATCCCCAGGTATCAACCGCTAACGCCTCATATGGCCCACTTTCACTTGCCTTACTCAAGGCGATAATTACCTCTTCAATTATCTTTGGAAAATCCCAACATCTTCGATTTCTGGAGTCGGTTTTAACCGGGGTTAAAAATCTATGGATCTCTTGGGTGGAGATTTGAACATCAATAGTTACCGACATCAATCTGCCAGACTCAGCCCCCATATCTAGGGCTAGGTAGCGCTTCATAGCCTCACACTCTTCCGCACCAGGGCACCTACCGTCTACTCAATCTATTAGCACCTATTAGCACCAAATAAGCTAGTACTGAATCCAAAAAATCTATCCAGATTCTCAGATGGGCGCGGGCTGGGATTACTTTTTTGTTACTAATCGATTTTGAGAATGGAGCCCCATATCTAGGAAAGTCGCGCTGTTGGCGGTAAGGTCAGCAAGAGATTTTTCCCATCGGTACAGTCTGAACTCAAGACAGGGACGGAGTCGTTAGTGGCTAAAAAGGGTGATCTTATTCTAGAGATGAATAAGGTACAAAAAAGATTTGGTGGCGCGGTAGCGCTTCGCGGAACAGATTTGAAGATTAGAGCAGGTGAGATTCACGCCCTACTTGGTGAGAATGGTGCTGGAAAATCCACCATGTTAAAGATTTTAGCAGGTGTACATATTAACGATGGCGGCACAATTAAATTAGGTAACAAAGATTTTATGACCGGCTCACCACAAGCCTCAATTGAACAAGGAATCGCCGTTATTTATCAGGAGCCATCTTTGTTTTTAGATTTATCGTTGGCCGAGAATGTCTTTATTGGTCGCCAACCTAAAAAGGGAAAGATTATTGATTGGAAGTTTGCGCAATCTGAGGCCGCCAGATTATTTAAAGAGTTAGGTGTTGAGTTAGATCCTAAGCGACAGGCACGCGGTCTTTCGATTGCAGATCAACAGGTGGTTGAAATTGCAAAGGCGCTCTCGATGAATGCCAATATTATTTTGATGGATGAGCCAACTGCTGCTCTTTCTGCCTCTGAGGTTGAGCGATTAATGACCGTTATGAAATCGCTTAAAGCATCAAATAAGGCGGTTATCTTTGTCAGCCACCGATTAGATGAGGTATTTGCGATCTCTGATTATATAACAGTTATGCGTGATGGTGCCACAGTTTCTGAGGCCAGCGTTGGGGATACAAATTTACAAAAAGTAATTAAGGATATGGTTGGGCGAGAGCTAACTGAAATGTTCCCAAAGACCGATAATAAAATTGGCTCGGTTGTGCTTGAGGTAAATGATCTAACTAATCCGGCCTACTTTAGAAATATCTCATTTAATGTGAAAAAAGGTGAGATTGTGGCGTTAGCTGGCCTAGTTGGTGCCGGCCGGTCCGAGGTGGCTAGAGCAATATTTGGTGTAGATAAGTATGAGTCTGGTTTAGTTAAAGTTAATGGTGTACCACTTCCAGCAGGATCTCCAGTGGAGGCGATGGCGCGAAAGATTGCACTAGTACCAGAGGATCGACGCCAACAGGGCTTATTTATGATTGCTGGGGTGAATCGAAATATCTCAATAGAATCATTTGCGCAATTAATTGACCGTGGCTTAATTAACTTTAAACGGGAGCGAGCCTTAACCAATACCTGGCGGGAGAAGTTAAGTATTAAATTTAATAATCAAGCAGATCCTGTTGATCGTTTATCTGGTGGTAATCAGCAAAAAACTGTATTGGCAAAATGGCTAGCCACAGATCCAGATTTATTTATTGTGGATGAACCAACTCGTGGGATTGATGTGGCGACAAAGGCTGAGGTCCATAGATTGCTAAATCAAGCAGCAAGTGAGGGTAAAGCGGTTTTGATGATTTCATCCGAGCTACCTGAAGTTTTGGGTATGGCAGATCGCATCATTGTTATGCGTGAAGGCCGACAGGTTGCAGAGTTTTCTCGAAAAGAGGCAACTCAGGAAAAAATTATTGCCGCAGCTACTACTGGAGTGAAAAGTGCTTAAATTATGAATCTACTAAATAAATTAAAGCTATCCAGTCGCGAAGCAAGTCTTGGCATTATTTTATTAATCTCCATTGGTGTTACCGGTTTAATTAACCCACGATTTTTAACTGGGGATGGTACAAGAGATCTTCTGACCTCAACCTCAGTAGTGGCATTGCTGGCAATCGGGATTACACCAGTTGTAGTTATGCGACATATTGATTTGTCTATTGCTTCAACTGTTGGATTAACCGCATGGTTAATTGCTGATATGTGTGCTAAAAATCCCGATTTTACCTGGGTGCAATGTTTCGTTGTTGGTCCAATCATTGGAACATTGGTTGGTGTGGTGAATGGTGTTTTGGTCGCTTGGCTAAGGCTGCCAGCACTTGTTGTCACACTGGGAACTTTATATATTGTTCGTGGCTTGGCCTATGTGATTTCAAATTCAGTTGATTACAATGCTCAAGAGATGCCTCCTAGTTTGATTGAGGGTTTAGGCCAAAAGGTTTATTTCGGATTACTACCATTTACATTCCTACTAGTAATTATCTCCATGATCGTAATCGCTTATTTTATGAAGTATGCAAAATCTGGTCGTGATGCCTATGCAATTGGTAGCAACCCACCCGCTGCAGATCTGGTTGGACTTAAGGTAACTAGTCGTACCTTCCTTGCCTTTGTATTCTCGGGTGCCATGGCTGGATTAGCAGGAGTTTTTTATTTAATGAGGTTTGCACAAGTTGACTCCACCGCCTTTTACGGTCAAGAGTTAGCTGTAGTTGCTGCATGCGTAATTGGTGGTGTTTCAATATTTGGTGGAACTGGCACTGTAGTGGGAGCTGTGATTGGGGCTTTATTAGTCCAGACCATTCAAGGTGGGTTGGCTGCATTGGGAGTTGATGCATTTTGGAAATCTGCAATCAATGGTTTACTTCTTATTATCGCAATTTATGCTGATCGAGTATTGGCGGTGCGAAATGAGAAACAACTCTTACGACAGCGAATTAAAGAGAGGATCTAAAAATGGCTATTTTACCAAAAGCGATTCCTGTGAGGAAAACTTGGGATACTGCAATCATAGTTTTATTAGTCGTGGTTATTTTATTGGCGTCCCTAACAAATGAACTTTTTTTTACCGCACTAAATTTTTCATACATCTTCTCAAACACCAGTGAAATCATGATTATTGGTGCTGCTATGTTATTTTTGATTTCATTAGGTGAGATTGATCTTTCCGTCGCTTCTATACTCGCTTTGAGTAGTTCGATGCTAGGTTGGAGTTATGTTCGAGGTGCTCCTATTTGGTTAGCAATCCTTATCTGTTTAGTAGTAGGAACACTTTGTGGTTTCATTAATGGTTTTTTGGTAACTAAGTTAGGTTTAGGATCACTTGCGGTAACAATCGGTACCTTGGCACTATATCGAGGAGTAGCTAATGGCATTCTCAATGAAAATACCGTTAACGAGTTCCCCGAGTTTTGGACAAGTTTCGGCTTTGATACCTTTGGAACTACATTTATGCCGAAAACCCTTCCTATGATAATCATTTTTCTCATTTTTTTCGGCTTTTTGCTTCACCGAACTCCATTTGGTCGCAGGACCTTGGCAATTGGGCAAAGTCCAGAAGCAGCTAAATTCGCCGGCATTAATATAGTTCGACATAAAATGATTGTTTTTACTTTTACTGGCTTTATGTCAGGGGTTGCAGGCATGGTCTACACTTTTCGTTTCTCAACTGCGCAAGCCGATAATGGCGTGGGATTAGAGTTACTCGTTATCTCTGCGATCTTGTTAGGTGGCGTGTCAATATTTGGTGGAATCGGAACGATTTGGGGAGTCGTTGCTGGAGTGCTTCTGGCGGGAACCGTTGAATCATGGCTTACCCTCGAAGAGATAACTGCTCAGTGGAGGACTATCTTCACAGGTATTTTGTTGTTAATTTCTGTAGCCGGACCAGTTTTAGTAAATAAGAATAAACAGCGGAGAGAGCGCAAAGCTTTGAAGAGCTAGGCCATGCAACCGCTTTTGCTTGGGGTTGATGTTGGAACTACTGCCACAAAAGCTGTACTAATAAACCTAGCGGGTAAATTAGTTGCACAAGGCAGAGCTGAATACCCAACTATCCATTTGCAAGCAGGCTGGGTAGAGCAAGATGCAAATCAGTGGTGGCTTAGTTTTTGTAAAGCAACCGCAGAGGCGATCTTGCAGGTTCCAGATTCAACTATTACTGGCGTAGCTATCTCATCCCAAGCTCCTACATTATTGGCAGTTGATAATGCCGGGAGGCCAGTTAGAAATGCATTGATTTGGATGGATCGTAGGGCGCAAGCACAGGCTGATCAACTTAAGAAAAAATTTCCCAACATCTCACAGCTAACTGGTAATTTATCTGATCCATATTATGTAGCGGCCAAAATAATGTGGCTTAAGCAAAATGAGCCAGATAATTACACCAAGAGTAAGTTTTTCTTACAGATTCCAGGTTACTTAAATTATAAATTAACTGGCAAATTTAGTTTAGATTCAGCCCATGCCTCGCTCTTGCAACTTAGAAATGCAGATAACAAAAATTGGGCAACTGAAGTTTTAGATTTTATTGGGATTGATGAGTCAAAGTTTCCATCAATTGGCCTAGCAAGTGATCTATTGGGTGAGGTAATCCAAGAAAATGAGGCGAAAATTCCAGTGGGTACACCAGTTTACTTTGGCACAGTTGATGGCTGCTCGGCTGCGGTGGAGACCGGGGTAATTGATCCAGGTTTAGTAGCCGAGATGACTGGCACCTCAACTGTCTTAATTATGCCTACTGATGGTAATAATTTTAATGATGCCTTTGTGGCCATTGATCATGCGATAGCAAATCGACAACTTCGACTTGGCGCGATGGTGGCCGCTGGGGCAAGTGTTTCCTGGCTAATGACAAATATTTTAAAAGATCAATACTCGACGCAGAATCTTACCCAAATGGCTACCGAGGTAGCACCAGGATGTGAGGGAATAATTTTCTTGCCGTACATGATGGGAGAGCGAAGTCCAATTTGGAATACAAATGCTAGGGGCGTTTTCTTTGGTTTAACTTTAACCACCACACCGCAAATGATGTTTAGGGCAGTTTTAGAGGGAACTGCATTTGCCTTAGCTCACAATGTTGAGATTGGAAAAAAATCTGGCATAAAGATCGATGAAATCAGAAGTATTGGCGGCGGTAGCAAGAGTGAGCTTTGGAATCAAATCAAAGCTGATGTTTTAGGGCTACCCATTGCCATCTTGAAAGATTCAAGTGGGGCAGCGGTTGGCGATGCTTATTTAGCTGGAGTTGGAGCAGGAGTTTTTTCAGATATTAAAGATGTAATAAACTCCAATGTGAGCATTGAAAATCGCTTCCTACCTAACAAAGTTAATCATGATTACTACCAAGAGCGGTATGTCAGATTTAGAAATATATATGAAAGTTTGAAGAGTGAATTTGATGCCTCCGCTGCCTCCGCTAACTTTGGAGTAAATAAGTGAAGGTATTTATTACCGCTCGAATTGATCCGGAACAAGTGAATAGATTAACCACTAATGGCTTTGAGGTGGAGCAGGGCGGCTTTGGTGCGACAGGCGTTAAATTAGATAAGGCAGAATTAATTGAAAAGTTTAAAGATATAGATGTCGCCATTATTGAGTTTGAAAACATTACTGAGGATATTTTAAACTCTGGAAAGAGTTTGAAAATTGTGGCTTGTTTACGAAATGAGCCGGCTGCGAGCATGGATATTGATGCCGCATCAAAGTTGAATATTCCAGTTTTATTCACCCCAGGCAGAAACGCGGTAGCTGTAGCCGAATACACAATAGGTTTAATGCTCTCGATTGCCAGAAGCATTGCTACCACTCATCACCTACTTAGATATACCGATGAGCTAACCTCGGTTTCGTACACCGACAAATCAGGTGATCGTAAGTCAGTCACATCAGAGTGGAGCATGGATCCGACAGCACCATTTCAAAGGTTTCAAGGTGAGGAGTTAATGGGAAAAACTGTTGGCTTAGTAGGGGCAGGTCTTATTGGTCAAGAGATTGCTAAGAGAGCTTCTGCGTTAGGCATAAATTTAATTGCCTTTGATCCTTATGCAAATGCGGACCAATTAGCGAGATTAAATATTCGATTAGTTGATTTAGATAAGTTAGCACAAGAAAGTGATTTTGTAGTTATGGCAGCAAGAGTTACTCCAGAAAGCACTGGGGTATTTTCGGCTAAAACTTTTGCTCAAATGAAAAAAAGTGCTTACTTTATAAATACCGCCCGGGCTGCTCTAGTAGATTATGAAGCGCTTTACAAAGTATTAGCTGAAAACAAAATTGCAGGCGCTGCTCTGGATGTTTATCCCTTTGAGCCACTGCCAAGTGATTCGCCATTCAGAAAACTTTCAAATGTCGTGCTAAGTCCTCATTTAGCTGGGGCTACAACTGGAGTGGTAAAGCATCATTCAAAGATGGTGGTTGATGATCTATTATTAATTAAAGTAGGTAAAATTCCAAGTAGGGTGGCAAATCCCAAAGTTATGGATGCGTTTATTAAAAAGGGTGGTTTAAATTGAGGGTTGCACTAGTAACTGGTGGGGCCACTGGAATTGGCGCGGCCACCGTCTGTGCCCTAGCGGCTGATAATTTTAATGTTGCCTTGCATTACTCAAATAGTGAAGATAAAGCGATTAAATTAGCGGATAAATTAAAGAGTAATGGGGCGAAAGTTGGAATCTTTCATGCAGATTTAACCCAAAAGGGTAGTACTGAGGACTTAGTTAAAAACGTAACAAACAATCTTGGAGCGATAGATATCTTGGTAAATAATGCAGGGCTTATGAGTGATGAAGGTATTATCAAGATGAGTGATGAGTTATGGGATGAGGCGATAAATTTAAATCTGTCAGTTGCTTTTAAATTAATTAGAGCAACAACTAATCAAATGGTCTTAAATAAATGGGGAAGAATTATCAATGTGTCTTCCCAGGTGGCATTAACTGGTTCGGCTAATCATGCTCATTACGCTGCCGCCAAGGCTGGATTACTTGGCTTAACATATTCGGCAGCAAAAGAGTTTGGTGCAAGTGGCGTAACTGTTAATGCAGTTCTTCCGGGAAGAATTGAAACAAATATGATCTCCAAAAGATCTAAAGGAAGAATAGATGAGTGGCTAAGACAAACACCCCTTGGTAGGTTAGGAAAACCTGATGAGGTGGCAAGTTTGATCGCTTTCTTGGCATCTGAGAAAGCTTCATATCTGACAGGAGCAGCCATCAACGTCAATGGTGGATTGGTGATGGGATAGGCTCGCGGTTTACGGAATTTTAAGCTCATTACAACTTTTACGTTATAAAACCACCTTGCCAGTAACTAGGGAGCGACGGTAGGTTGTTGCACAGTTCTAGGAGTCGTAGCTACTTTCCTAGGCCTAATTGTAGGGCCAATAAGGGTCCTTCAATCTTTACTGGAAGGAAATACTTTGAAGAAAGTACTCTCAGCAATTGGTATAGCCGCTCTTGCTGCAACAGCTGTTGTTGCAGCGCCAGCACAAGCTCAGACCAAATTAAAAGTTGCTCACATTCCTAAATTAGGAACTATTGGATACTTCCAAGCAGCCCATAAGGGTGTAGAGCGAGCATGTAAGGAGTTGAAAGCTTCTTGTTCATACAAGGGCCCAACTGAAATTACTGCAGCAGCACAGGTAAAGGAAATTAATGCAGCTGTTCAAGGCGGATTCAACGTGTTAATCGTTGCTGCTAATGACAAAGATGCATTAGTGCCAGCACTTAAGGCAGCAATGAAAAAGAAGGTAACAGTTGTTACTTATGACTCAGATGTTGCGCAAGCTGGTCGCTCCGTATTCGTTAACCAGGCCTCATCGGAGGGTATCGGACAAGCACTGGCTAAGTCTGCCTCTGATCTTGCCGGTGGTAAGGGAGATATTGCGATCCTTTCAACAACTCCAGATGCAACCAACCAGAACGTTTGGATTGATTTCATGAAGAAGGAGCTTGCTGCTAAGTATCCTGATATCAAGGTTGTGGCGACCGCTTATGGTCTAGATAAGCCAGAGGAGTCAACAACTGAGACACAAGGTCTAATTCAGAAGTATCCAACCATCAAGGCAATCGTTGCTCCTACTTCAGTAGGTATTGTTGCTGCCGCTAAGTATGTCTCTGGCTCAGCTTCCAAAGGCAAGGTTTTCGTAACTGGTCTAGGTCTTCCAAATGATATGAAGACATACATCAAGGATGGTTCTGGAGCTCAAGCATCTCTATGGGATGTTGAAAACTTCGGATATGTTGCTGTTCAGGTTGCTAACTCAATCGTGAACAAGAAGCAAAGCGTTAAGGTCGGAGCTAAAATCAAGTCGGGCCCTGGCGATAAGGGACTTAAGTCTCGTACAGTTATTAAGGGCGCAGTAGGAAACGAAGTTGTCCTTGGACCTGCAACTGTATTCACAAAGGACAATGTAGATCAATTTAACTTCTAATTTAGAAGTTTAATTTGTCTCTGATTAGGGCGGCCTACAAAAGGGCCGCCCTAATTTTTCTTAAATGCTGTTTCAACGCTGAAATAGAAATTAAAAAAATGGACACCCCTCTTAAAGAGTGAAAGAATGTAGACTAATAAAAGTTTTTTATAAGCCCCATGGGAGCAAGTGATGCCAGCAGTAAAGCAAATTGAATTCGGTGGACATGCCTTAGTATGGGTGGGGGATTGGTCGCCAAGTAGTGCACGCGCCGCAATTAGTAGCGCTGCCCGTAATGGTTATGACTACATCGAGTTAGCTATATTTGATCCATGGAACTTTGACACCAAGTTAACTAAGGATTTATTACAGGAGTACGGACTTAGAGCACATGCCTCTTTGGGTTTATCTGCAAAAACTGATGTAACAAGTACTGATCCATCAATTGTGGCCAAGGGAGATGAGTTACTTCGCAAGGTAACTGATGTATTACATGATATTGGTGGCACTGAGCTTTGTGGGGTTATCTTTTCAGCATTGGCAAAATATCCAACACCTGCAAGTAAAGAGAATAGAAACAATTCAATTAAAGCTATGCAACGGCTAGCTGATTACGCAGCCGATAAGGGCATTAACATAGATTTAGAGGTAGTTAATCGGTATGAGACCAATATTATGAATACCGGTATTGAAGGCTTAGCTTTTCTAGATGAGGTAAACCGACCAAATGCCTTTTTACACCTTGATACCTATCACATGAATATTGAGGAGGATGGCATGCAAAAATCTGTCCTCGCAGCTGGTGATCGACTGGGCTATGTTCATATTGGTGAGAGCCATCGCGGATACCTTGGTACCGGAAATGTGGATTTTGATTCATTTTTTGCAGCTTTGAAGCAGATCAATTACAAAGGTCCAATTACCTTTGAATCCTTCTCATCTGCGGTAGTGGATCCATCGCTATCAAATACTTTATGTGTTTGGCGAAACCTATGGAGTGATTCCGATGATTTAGCCAAAAAATCCCTAGATTTTATGAAGGCCAGGTATTAATTAATGGAGCGTGTTTGTTTTAGATTACAAGTTCGCAAAGAGAAAATGGATGAGTATGTCAGACGACATGCTCAAGTCTGGCCAGAGATGCTAGCCGCCTTAAGTCAGACCGGCTGGCACAACTACTCTTTATATTTAGATCGAAATGATGGCACCCTAATTGGATACTTAGAGACACCATCACTTACTGCGGCAAAAGCTGGCATGGAGAAGACTGAGATCAATGCTAAGTGGCAAGCGGAGATGGCTGAGTTTTTTGTGGCATTAGAGGGCAAGCGACCAGATGAAGGCTTTTTGCAATTAGAAGAGGTATTTCACTTAAATTAATAAAGTTTTTTCTATCAACTAACCAAAAGGGAGAATAAGAAAATGGCATCAGCAAAAGAGGCAAAGGAAGTACTTAAGCGCTTCTATATTGAGACTCCATCCTGGGCGTATGGAAACTCCGGTACGCGCTTTAAAGTTTTTGCTCAACCTGGTGTGCCACGAGACCCGTATGAAAAGATTTCAGATGCGGCGCAGGTACATAAGTACACCGGAGCTGCTCCAGCAGTTGCCATGCATATCCCCTGGGATAAGGTTGATGATTACGCAAAGCTTGCAAAACATGCCAAGGATAATGGTGTCTACCTGGGTACAATAAACTCAAACACCTTCCAAGATGATGATTATAAATTTGGTTCAGTATGTCACTTTGATAAAAAGATCCGGCAAAAAGCGGTAGATCATCTACTTGAGTGCGTAGATATTATGGATACCACTGGCGCCAAGGATCTAAAACTTTGGTTTGCCGATGGCACAAATTATCCAGGCCAAGATGATCTAGCTGGCCGGCAAGATCGTCTATTTGAATCCCTCCAAAAAGTTTATGAGCGCATTGGCGAGCACCAGAGAATGTTGCTGGAGTATAAGTTTTTTGAACCAGCTTTCTACTCAACCGATGTGCCGGATTGGGGCACCTCTTATGTGCACTGCCTAGAGTTAGGTCCGAAGGCAAGTGTTTGTGTTGATACTGGACACCACGCTCCTGGTACAAATATTGAGTACATAGTTGCATTCTTACTTCGTCGTAAACGTCTGGGCGCATTTGATTTTAACTCAAGGTTTTATGCCGATGATGATTTAATAGTTGGCGCAGCAGATCCATTCCAATTATTTAGAATTATGCATGAGGTAAATCAAGGTGGCGGCTTTGATAAGGGAACTACGGTTTCTTATGTACTAGATCAATGCCACAACATTGAGCCTAAGATTCCAGCACAAATTCGCTCCATAACAAATGTGCAAGAGGCGGTGGCCAAGGCATTACTAGTTGATGCCGATGCACTTAAGAAAGCACAATTAGCTGGCGATGTATTAGGTGCTAATGATGTATTAATGAATGCCTACAACACCGATGTCAGAGATTTACTTGGCGAGCTGCGAAGTGAGCAAGGTTTAGCACCAGATCCAAAGAGTGCTTATGCTAAGAGTGGATACGCTGAAAAGATTGCTGCCGAGCGAGTCGGTGGCGCACAAGCTGGATGGGGAGCTTAATGTCGACACCAAAGGTTGTAAGTGAATTACTAGCGCGCAGTAATCGCCTAGGTTCAGAGCCTAGATTTACTAATTACGCTGGCGGTAATACTTCAGCTAAGGGTCAGGTTAAAAATCCAGCAACTGGCAAAGAGACTACTGTGCTTTGGGTTAAGGGTTCAGGCGGTGATCTTGGGACCTTAAAAGAGGCCGGACTTGCTGCCTTAGATCTAGAAAAATTTAAGGATCTAAAAAATGTTTATCCTGGCGTTGAGCGCGAGGATGAGATGGTTGCACTCTTTGATTACTGCTCATTTGGTAAAGGTGGAGCTGCGCCAAGTATTGATACCTCAATGCATGGTTTAGTTGAGTTTGATCATGTTGATCACTTACACCCGGATTCAATTATTGCCCTTGCCACCGCCAAAGATGGCCAAAAATTAACCGCAGAGTGTTTTGGTGAAGAAATTTTATGGGTGGATTGGCGCCGGCCTGGTTTTCAATTAGGACTTGATATGGCAAAGATTGCCGCTGAAAATCCAAAGGCAAAGGGTTGTGTCCTAGGTGGTCATGGTTTAACTACTTGGGGAAGTAGCAGTAAAGAGTGTGAAGAGCGATCTGTTTGGGCAATTACTAAAGCCGAGGAGTTTATTAAAGCTAAAGGTAAATCAGATCCATTTGGCAAAAAGGAAAGTAAGTTCGCCCCATTAGATCCAGCTGCTAGAAAAACGCGAGCAGCAGAGCTTGCCCCATATCTGCGTGGTATTGCATCAAAAGATATGCGCATGTTAGGTAGTTTTACCGATAATGATGTGGTCTTAGATTTCCTACAAGGTAGCAAATTGATGCAATTAGCAGCCCTGGGCACATCATGTCCAGATCACTTCTTGCGCACCAAGATCTCACCAATGGTGATTGATACTAAGCCTGATGCACCAGTTGAGGATGTAATTAAGCGAGCAAATGAGCTACATGAGGCGTATCGTAAAAATTACGCTGCTTATTACCAGCGCCATGCTAAAGCTGATTCACCGGCAATGCGGGGGGCTGATCCATTAATTATTTTAGTTCCAGGAATTGGCATGTTTAGTTACGGTAAAGATAAGCAAACTGCTCGGGTAGCTGGTGAGTTTTATATTAACGCTATCAATGTTATGCGCGGGGCGGAGGCGATCTCTACCTATGCACCAATTGCTGAGAGTGAAAAATTTAGAATTGAGTATTGGGATTTGGAGGAGGCAAAGTTAAAACGAATGCCAAAACCAAAGCCACTGGCTGGCAAAATTGCATTGGTAACTGGGGCATCCTCTGGTCTTGGTAAATCTACCGCACAACGCTTAGCTGATGAGGGCGCCTGTGTTGTGGTAGCAGATCGTGATTTAGAGGGAGCTAGTAAGTTTGCCGCTGAATTGGGCGGTAGTGATAAAGCTATCGCGGTAGCTATGGATGTTACTAGCGAAGAGGCAATTGCATCAGCAATGACTGCCACCATGCTCGCCTTTGGTGGCATTGATATCGTAATTAATAATGCCGGTATCTCAATTGCAAAACCAATTACCCAAACCACAATCGCAGATTGGGATTTGCAATTAGATATTATGGCTAGAGGATCATTCTTAGTCTCCCGCGAGGCTGCTAAAGCTTTAATCGCGCAAAAAATGGGTGGGGACATTGTCTACATTTCATCTAAGAACTCAGTATTTGCCGGTGCTAACAATGTTGCTTATGGGGCAACCAAGGCTGCGCAATCTCATCAAGTTCGTCTGTTGGCAGTTGAGTTAGGTGAGTTTGGCATCAGAGTAAATGGAATTAATCCAGATGGTGTGGTTAAGGGCTCTGGCATATTTGCTGGCGGTTGGGGGGCAAACCGGGCTAAACAATATGGTGTGGAGGAGGCAAAGCTGGGTGAGTATTACGCGCAGCGCACCATCTTGAAAAAAGAGGTACTACCAGAACATATTGCAGCTGCGGTATTTGTAATTTTAGGTGGAGATCTAACACTAACTACTGGATTACATATTCCAGTTGATGGTGGCGTGGCTGCAGCATTTCTTAGATAGGCGCACCTTTGCTTTACGCAGCGGTTGATCTTGGCGGCTCCTCTGGTCGAGTTACAGTAGGTGAGTTAGTTGATAACAAAATCTCACTTACTGAGGTTCATAGATTTAAACATGAGCCAGTACAAAGTGATGCTGGTTTATTTTGGGATTGGCCTTTTATTTTTGAACAAATTATTTCCGGGCTTAGTGCAGCTAAAAAATTAGGTGAAATTATAAGTGTAGGCGTTGATAGCTGGGCGGTGGATTATGGCTTAATAAATGCAAATGGTGAGGTCATTGGCCAACCACATTGTTATCGCGATGGCAGAACCGATGGCTTAATGGCTAAGTTAAAAAATGATTTGGGAGTTGATTACATCTATAGCCGCACTGGAATTCAATTTATTTTCTTTAACACTATGTATCAATTATTTGCCGAGAAAAGTTCAAATATATATAGCCAAGCTGATAAGTTTTTAATGGTGCCAGATTTAGTTAATTATCTACTTTGTGGATCTATCAGCACTGAGATCACAAATGCCTCAACTACTCAATTACTTAATGTCAGAAGCCATGACTGGGATTGGGAGATGATTGAAAAGTTAGGAATTAAAAAGGATCTATTTCCAAAGATAAACAAGCCAGGTAAACAAATGGGAGTTATTACTGGCCATGGGCAATTAGATGGCATCAAGGTGATCTCAGTTGGCTCCCATGACACTGCAAGTGCGGTTGCCGGCACACCACTTTCAACCCAAAAGGATTCAGCTTATATCTCAAGCGGTACCTGGTCATTAGTTGGTTTGGAGTTAGATAAACCGGTAACTGATAAGAGTGCGATGGATTTTAATATTACAAATGAGATGGGGGTTGAGGATCGAATTAGATTTATTAAAAATGTGGCTGGTATGTGGTTACTCGAGGAGTCATTGGATTACTGGGCGGCAAAGGGTGAGAAATACACCGCTGCCCAACTTGCCGCCGAGGCAGCATTACTACCAAAGGGTGCGGTAATTGATGCAAATGATCCAAGATTTGAAAAGCCAGGAGCGATGCCAGAGCGAATTGCTGCTTTATGCCAGGAGAGTAATCAAGCAGTGCCAACTACCCCAGCTGAGTATGCCAGATGTATTTTTGATTCCTTAGCGGATGCATATGTGAAGGTAATAGCTCAACTTGAGCAGGCTGCTGGTAGAAAAATTAATTCAATTAATATTGTTGGTGGTGGAAGTGCGAATAAATTATTAAATCAACTAACCGCTAATGCAACGGGAAAAACTGTTTACGCAGGTCCAGTAGAGGCAACTGTGTTGGGTAATATCATTACTCAGATGCAGGCAGATGGGGTAATTACCTCATTAGATCATGGAAGAGAGTTGATAAAAAACTCATTCAAACAAGAGGTATTTAAACCAGCTTAAACAGTTCTTAGAACTGCAGTTACCTTACCTAGTATCTGGGGCTGGCTTTGATAAGCACCCAAACTCTGGGGTGGATCAATTACCGCCTTACCTACCAGTTGCCAAGTGGTACTTCGGCCGGCAGGTGGCCTCACCTACTCATTACTTCGATGTTACTAAGCATTTGAATAACGCGATTGAAGCTGCCAATGAACATGAAACAATGCTGACAAATATGGCTCGGCAGGTTGAATTGAAGTTTCAAACTTTAGCAGATAATTCAAATATAACAATTGAGTTTGAAAAACTACTAATTAAATTTGCCGAAAAAATAATGAAGAGTAGTAGGAGTAAGAAAATAAAAGGCGTAGAGTATGCTGAGATATTCCGAGTCATCGATGACTCTGAACAAATTAAAAAAATAGTTGGATCAAAGGAGCGGTAATGTTTAAGGCCCAGGGATTTAAAGTTGAGTATGGTTCAAATATATGTGCCAAGCGATTAGATTCCATTGGGGATTATGTCTTAATTACCCATGTTGAGCCATGGGAGTTTTTAAAAGGTAAGGTTAAAAATCAACCAATTGAGATTGTGGAAGCTAAAAACTTATCTAAAGCTTATCTAGATGATTTGGCAAACCGATTACCAGCAGTACACATAGTTGGCTTAGGTGGTGGATCTGCCATGGATACAGCAAAGTGGGTGCACTGGCGCCGGCAATTGCCCTTAACCCAAATCCCATCAATTCCGTCAGTTAATGCCTGCTTTACCAGAATGAGTGCATTACGTGAGCAGGGCGGAGTTATTTATGATGGCGATGCTGTACCTGAGATTGTGTTAGTTGATTTTGAACTTTTCCGATCAGCACCTGTCGCCATGATTACCAGTGGAATAGGGGATGTGCTCTCCTGTCATACCGCTTGGTTTGATTGGAAGTATGCCCATGAAATGGGCAAAGATGAATTTAATTGGCAACCAACAGATCCCCAAATATCTCAGAGTTATTTAACTGAGCTAGCAGATTGTGCTCCTGGGCTTAAATCCCAAACTGATGATGGTTTGCGCCGGCTAATGGAGTTGCATCGAGATATTGGTTGGCGATGTCATGAGTTAAAACATGCCAGATTTGAAGAGGGAAGTGAACACTTTTTTGCCTACACCTTTGAAGAGGTTACTGGCAGAACCATCGCACATGGTGAGTTAGTTAGCTTGGGTGTTTTGCTTATGTCTAAATTCCAAGGCAATGATTACCAGGGTGCTAAGGCGATTGTCGAAAAAGCTGGCACCAGGCACCGACTGGCAGATTTGAAGGTTAGCGAAAAGGAGTTTTTAGATTCAGCCAGACGGACTCAATCTTTTTCAATTGAACAAAACCATTGGTTCTCTTATGCAAAAACCATAGATTTTTCTAAGATTTCAGATCAGGATATTTTAGCTACGGTAAACTGGTAGGAGTTTTAAACCGATCTTAAGACCGCTGTTACCTTACCTAGTATCTGCGCATCATCTGCTGGAATTGGCGCGTAATCATCATTTGCCGGTAGCAACCAGTAATGTCCATCTTTTTTAGACCAGGTCTTAACAGTTGCCTCACCATTAATCATGGCTGCAACAATCTCACCCTTTTCCGCACTCTTTTGCGATCTAATAACTACATAATCACCATCACAGATTGCTACATCAATCATGGAATCTCCCTTTACCTGCAACAGGAAGAGTTCGCCCTTGCCAACAATTGACTCTGGTAGTGGTAGGACCTCTTCAACTACCTGCTCAGCTAAAATTGGATTTCCAGCTGCAATCTTGCCAACTAGTGGAATTAATCTTGTTTTATCCTGCGGGGCCGCCTCACCATCTTGACCAGGAAGAGTGATCTCTATTGCTCGACCACGAGAGGCATCCCGGCGGATCCAACCTTTTTCTTCCAGGATCTGCAATTGGTAGGTGACGGAGGCGGTAGAGGATAGGCCGGCAGCTTGGCCGATCTCACGCATGCTGGGCGGATAGCCCTGATCCTCAACCGCTTTTTTGATAACAGATAAAATCTTTAACTGCCTAGGGGTGAGTCCATGGTCATCGGCTGGGCCATCTGGCAGCTCAGTTACTTGGGCTTTTGCCGGTTTTTTAGCCATAACTGAAGGGTAGCAGGGGGTGGGAAAAAAATCAAACATATGTTCGGTTTTAAGTAGACATTGTCAGTGGCGTGGTGTTTAATACTCTATAGAACAGGTGTTCGAATCCCCTAGACCCCTGTTATTAACGGAGTAAGTCAAGATGAAGGCAAGAAGAGCAAAACGGCTAGCCAGAACTGGTTTGAGCCTATCGCTGCTGGTTGTGATTGGTGCTGGCTTTAGCTCAATCTCAAGTGCTAACAACAGCACAGATACTGCCAGCACAAAAGCTAAGAGCAAGTATGTTCAGGTAGTGGTAACACCGGGTGAGAGCATCTGGTCGATTGCCGCCATGGTGGCCGCCCCAGGTCAGATCAATTCGGTGGTGGCAGATATTGTGGAGGTAAATAAGTTAGGCAGTGCTGATCTGTTAGCGGGTATGAAGATCTTGGTTCCGGCAAAGTAGAAACCGCAAGCGCTGCTCCTGCGCATCATCTGCTGGAATTGGCACGTAATCATCATTTGCCGGCGATTATAGTGCCTTTAACCTCTCTAAAAGTTGTGGCCAAGTAATTGCAAAGCTTGGATGTAGATTTTTCTTAATGACATCATCAAGTGGAATCCAAGCCACCTCCTTGGACTCATCATTTGCTTCATGGGCAACTAACTCCTTGTGGGCATTTGCAATTACGGTGTGATAACTCCACACCCCATGATCATCAATAAAGATCTCACCTGGCGTTAAATCTTTTTCAAAGATACCGATCTCTTCACGGGCCTCTCTGATCGCCGCCTCAACTGCGCTCTCATGAGAATCCCGGGCCCCACCTGGAATTCCCCAGGTATCACCATTGTGTACCCAAGGAGCTCGGTGTTGCATCAAGATGGTTTTATCTCTAATAAGTAGTAATCCAGCTGCGCCATGTAATCCCCAATGCTTACCACCGCAAC
>Ga0194122_10000676_pt1 | contig 48142 bp, 46 predicted proteins | sample TA2MahCa10mmetaG_FD_155487 | JGI IMG/M metagenome (GOLD analysis project Ga0194122, IMG submission 155487) | Freshwater microbial communities from Lake Tanganyika, Tanzania - TA2015021 Mahale Deep Cast 10m | ecosystem: Environmental > Aquatic > Freshwater > Lake | place: Tanzania: Lake... | reverse complement strand
TGGCGCCCGACATCTGCCGCGCGAGATCGTAGGTCACCGTCTTCGCGGTGATCGCCTGCTCGAGCCCGCGGATGATGAGCTGCGCCGCCTCATCCCATCCCATCTGCTCAAGCATCATCACGCCGGACAGGATCACCGACCCCGGGTTGATCTTGTCGAGGCCGGCGTACTTCGGCGCGGTGCCGTGCGTGGCCTCGAAGACCGCCGCCTCATCACCCACGTTGCCGCCCGGCGCGATCCCGAGCCCACCGACCTCGGCGGCCAGCGCGTCGGAGATGTAATCGCCGTTGAGATTCGGCGTCGCGACCACCGAGTACTCATCGGGACGGAGGAGGATCTGCTGGAACATCGAGTCGGCGATCCGGTCCTTGAGGAGCACCTGCCCCGCCGGCACGGCGCCCTGCACGTCGTTCTCGGCGATCAACTGGCCGACGAACTTCTCCTTGGCGAGCTCATAGCCCCAGTCACGGAAGCCCCCCTCCGTGAACTTCATGATGTTCCCCTTGTGCATCATCGTGACCGAGGGGCGCTTATGGCGGATCGCGTAGCGGATCGCCATCTCGATGAGACGCTTCGAGCCGAACGCCGACATCGGCTTGATCCCGATCGCCGACTGTGGACGGATCTTCTTGCCGAATTCCTTCTCGATGAAGGCGCGGAGCTTCTCCGCCTCGGGGGTCCCCGCCTTGAACTCGATCCCGGAGTAGACGTCTTCGATGTTCTCGCGGAAGATGACCATGTTCACCTTCCCGGGATCCTTCACCGGGGCCCCGACGCCCTCGAAGTACCGCACCGGGCGGATGCAGGCGTACAGATCGAGCTCCTGCCGCAGCGCCACGTTCAACGAACGGATCCCACCGCCGACCGGCGTCGTGAGCGGGCCCTTGATGGCGATCTTGAACTCGCGCACCGCCTCGAGCGTCTCGGCGGGCATCCACTCCCCGGTGGTGGTGTGCGCCTTCTCACCCGAGAGGATCTCCATCCAGTGGATCCGGCGCTTCCCAGCATAGGCGCGCTCCACCGCCGCATCGAAGACGCGGACGCTGGCGCGCCAGATGTCGGGACCGGTGCCGTCGCCTTCGATGAACGGGATGATCGGCTGGTCGGGGACGCGGAACTCGCCGCCGGAGGCCTCGATGCGCTCACCCTTCGCGGGGACGCGCGCGAACTTGTAGGTCGTCATGTCGCGTGTCGGTTGGGGGAAGAGTCGAAAATTAGTAGCTTGACCGGATGACCGCGCCCCCACGCGAACCCGCACCGCCCTTCGCGCCGCCCTTCGCGCCGCCCATCGCGCTCCCCCCGGCGGCGAGGCCGGCGCAGCTGATCGGCCGGGCGCTCCTGCTCCGGTGTCCAGCCTGTGGCACGCCCGGCATACTCCGGAATTGGTTGACGCTGCGCGCCCGCTGCCCAGGCTGTGCACTGAAGTTGGACCATGGCACCCCCGGTCACTTCGTGGGCGCGTATCTCGTGAACCTGATCATCGCCGAGCTGTTCTTCGCCGTCGGGCTCGGCGCCTGGCTCCTCGCCGCGTGGCCTGACGTCCCCTGGGATCTCGTCGAGCGGGTCGCCGTGGTCGCGATGCTGATCGCGCCCCTCGTGCTCTATCCCTTCACGCGCACGGTCTGGCTCGCAGCCGACCTCATCTTCGATCCGCAGCGCCCCGGGGATCGATAGCAGGCGACTCGTCCGGAGCCAGCGGGCGCGCGAGATCGATCGAGAAATGGACGCGGGTGGTGTCCGCCACGCGTGTGTCGGTGCGGTGCTCCAGCCGGTCGCGCCTCGTCTCGAGGACGAGGAGCCCCGGCGCACTCGTGCGTCGGAGCGAGCGTTCGACGCGGAGGTCGGCGACGGAATCGATGGTCAGCGTCCCCTGTTCCGCCTCGAGCCACCGCGTGAGCGCCTCGGCGAGTACGCGCTCACGCTCGTTCGTCACCATCGCGTCGAGCCCCACCCGTTGCCACTCGATGATCGCCTGCGGATGCGCCTCGACGCCGGCGGCCGACTTCACGATGCGATAGATGCTCTGCGGATAGGTGCGGACACCCAGCGCGATCTCGTCGGAGGATTCGAGCAGCGCCAGCCGCTCGGCGAACCTGCGGCGGGCACAGGCGAAGGTCAGTGAATCCCCGCCGTCCTGATCGCAGGCGCGCGGCCAGAAGGCGACCCAGAGGTCCTGCCCGGCCTGCAGCGAATCACGCGCAGCCGGCGAGAGCGAAGTGCGCAGCGAGTCGTACCGCACCGTCAGCGCGGCCTGCATCGGACGGAGGCCTGCCGTGTCACACGCCGCCATCAGGAGCCCGAGCGCGGCGACGGACCGGAGGCGACGCCTCATCGACGCACTCACCGCCGCCAGACGGCATCAGGGGAGGCATTCCCCAGGCGATCGACCGCGGCGACCGCCACCCCATCGATCCGCGAGCCGGTGAAGGTCACGGTCCCTTGTGAAGTGCGGACCAGACGTGCCTGCCATCGCCCGGCATCACGCCACCGGATGAACCACCAATAGGCGTCCGCTGCCCCGGTGAGACGCACCTGCACCTGCTCCGATGTGCGCGTGACCGCGAGCTCAGGGGCGGCTGGCGCCGTCGCATCGAGCCAGATCGTGGCCGGGGGGATCGCGGCGTTGGCATAGTGCGTCTCGATGAGGGTGCTCCGGAACCCTCCGCGATCCGTACGGACACTGCTTCCATTGTACAGGATGGTCCCCGAGGCCCCGCCGATGCGCGTCGCCTGTTGCTGCCGCACCAGGGTGATCTGATTGGGGATCTCCATGCTGCTGAACGCCGAGCTCGTGCCATCGGCGACGCGATACGACGCGAGGCCGGGCCAGAGATGCCGTCGCTTGTCGTTCTGCTCCCGCCACCAATCGAGCAGTGCCGGGAAACTCTGCCCCGTGGAGGCGATCGACCAGTAGAGCTGGGGCGCGAAGTAATCGACCCATCCCTCGGCGAACCAGCGCCGCGAATCGGCGTAGATCGACGCGTACGCATCGAGCCCCGTGACACCCGCCGGATTCCCAGGACGCCAGATACCGAAGGGACTGATCCCGACCTTCACATGCGGCGAGAGCGCCCGCACCTCCTGATAGAGCCGCTCGACGAAGCGATTCACGTTCGACCGGCGCCAATCCCCCTTGGTCAGCGTCCCGCCCTCAGCGACGAAGCGCGCATATCCCGCGCTGTCGGGGAAGTCGAGATTCGGACAGTTCGGATTGGGATAGGGATAGAAGAAATCGTCGAGGTGCACCGCATCGACATCGTACCGGCGGATCACATCGCTGATCACGGCGATCGCGTGCGCCTGCACATCGGGCTCGCCGGGATCAAACCAGAGCTGGGTGCAGTAGCGGCGGACGAGATCAGGGCGCCGCTTCGCGAAATGGCTCTCCGCGAGGCGGATCGTGTCACTGAGGTTCCCGGCACGGAAGGGATTGAACCAGGCGTGGAGCTCGAGCCCGCGCGCATGCGCCTCCTGTACGGCGAAGGCGAGCGGATCGTACCCCGGGTCGGTCCCCTGCTGGCCCGAGAGGGACCGCATCCAGGGCTCGAGCTGCGAGGGATAGAGCGCATCCCCGGCGGCGCGCACCTGAAGGATCACCGCGTTGAGCCGTGTCTGCTCCGCGACGCCGAGGAGGGTGATGAGCTCCTGCTGCTGGGTCTGTACGGGCAGCGCGGCCTGCGAGGGCCAGTCGATGTTGGCGACCGTGGCGATCCACATCCCCCGGAACTCCCGCTGGATCGCGGGGACGACGAAGGGGGGCAGGTCGTCCTCGGGCGACGGAGGCGTCGAGGGGGCCGTCGGCGCGGCGCAGGCGGCGATCAGGACGAGCGCCGCACATCGTAGTGCCCGGAGTGGGAATCGAACCCACATGAGGTTGCCCTCGGGGGATTTTGAGTCCCCTGCGTCTGCCGGTTCCGCCATCCGGGCCACTCCGAAAGATAGTGAGGTCCAGCGCGCGATGCGGAGAATATGCCGCTAGGGCAACGCGATGGGGAGCGAGGTATAGCCGCGAAACTGGAATCCCGCCCGGCGGATCGCACTCGGGAGCGTGGTGAGCATCGGGAGACGCTCCGCCAACGCCGCGACGAGCACCGCGAGTTCGAGCCGCGCGAGGGGGGCGCCGAGGCAGAAGTGGATTCCCCCACCGAATGAGAGATGCGAGGGCTCCCCACGGGCGATGCGAAAGGCATCGGGGGCGTCGTAGCGTCGCGGGTCACGATTCGCCGAGCCGATGCAGAGACCGATCCGCTCGCCCCGCGGGATCTCCACACCACCGTACGTCACCCCCGCCTCGAGCACCCACCGCCGAAAGAGCTGCAGCGGCGGGTCCCACCGCAGGATCTCCTCGATCGCCGCATCGACCGGGACCTTCCCCGACCGCAGTGCCTGCCATTCCGCCGGATGGGCGGCGAAGGCGGCGATGCCGTTCGAGGCGGCGTTGACCGAGGCCTCATGCCCCGCCATCAGCAACACCATCACCGTGCTCGTGATCTGCGCATCCGTCAGTCGCTCGGCGTCGACCATCGCGTCGAGGAGTCCGGTCAGGAGATCCTCCTGCGGTGCGGCCCGTCGCGCCGCGATCAGCCCCGCGACAAGCTCGGTGAACTCCCGCACCGCGTCATCCGCCTCGGCGCGTTGCGCCTCCGACGCCGCCGGTTCGTACATCTGCACCACGGCGTGCGAGAGGCGGAGCACCTCGGCGTGCTGCTCCGTCGGCACGCCGATCAGCGTACAGATAATGCCCAACGACAGCGGTTCGGCGAGGTCCTGCACGACATCGAGCTGCCCACGCGAGGCGGCCCGCGCCAACGCCGCATCGACGAGCGCGCGGGCCGGTGCACGCAGGGCCTCGACGGTCCGCGGGGTGAAGGCGAGCGAGACGAGGCGACGGAGCTTGGTGTGGTCTGGGGGCTCCACCGCGAGCAGATCCCATCGCGCGTAGGCCGCGAAGTGCGGATAGCGCGGGTCGCGCCAGGGCTCGAGCGCCTCCGGGCGCGTGAACTCGTCCGCCGCGTACCGGTGGGAGAAATCGGAGCCGAGTCGACGATCGCGCCACGCGGCATGGACATCGGCGTGGCGGGTGAGCATCCAACAGGCCTCACCGGCGAGGTGCGCGATCGGCGTCGCCTCCCGGAGGCGTGCGTAGGTGCCGTAGAGGTCCGCGGCGACCTCAGGGGCTGCGGGATCGAAGGTCGGGCGCGTCATCGCGCGAACGATAGCGCCACCCCACCTTCGAGGTCACTCCGGATCGGGGGGCCGGCGGAGTTCGAGTCGCGGTCGCCAGAGCGGCGGGCCCTGCCCTGACATCATCCTGGGCGGGGGCCCCTGCCCGGGCATCGGTCGGCCCTGCACCTGCTCCGCGCGCAACCGCATCTGCTCCTCGATCCCGAGGAACTTGGCCCGCTGGAGCGGCGTCAGGAACGCGGTGAGCTCCTGCTGTTCGGTCTCGAGGAGGAGGACGCGTGCCCGCTGCACCTCAATCATCCGATTCAGGAGTGAGGTGAGCTCGGCATCACGCGCCGAATCCCCGGCGGCGATCTGCGCTCGCAATGCGGTACGGACCGCGCGTTCCTCGGCGACGAGGGCGCGCCGACGCGGCTCGAGGCGCTGCGAGAGCGCAGTGATCCGACGCGACTGATCGTCGGTGAGCTCCAACTGCCGCTGGAGCACCTGGGCCATCAGGGCCCGAGCCCGTGCCTCGAGCGAATCGCGCTGCGCGGTCGTGACGGGGCGCTGCCCCTCGCGCGGTCGCCCCTCCCGCTGGTCGATGACGAGGGTGCGCCCCTGGGACCGGACCACGGCCGGCGCGGTCAGGCTCACCGCGAGGGTGAGGATGCACCACAACCGTCGATTCATGGTGGTACGCATCAGAGCAGCTCCGGGGAATCGATGAGCGGAAGAGCGATAGTGGCCGGCTCGGCGCGAACCGTGGCCTCCACCTGATCGAGTTCCTTCAAGAAGGTCTCCAGCTGCGCCGAGGAGAGATCGGCGAGCCCGCCGGCGAGATCGATCGAAGGAGCAACGGCGTGCCCACCCTGACCGCCGGTCATCTCCGCCGCGACCATACTATCGAGTCGACCATCGACCGCCGGCGCATGGCCCGTGCCGCGGAGCGCGGGAATCGACAGGGAGACGACCACGAGGATCGAGGCCGCCGCCGCGAGCAGCTGCCGCGAGGCCCACCACCGCCGGGTCCGCAGCGTGATGACGCGAGGTGCGGCCACCGGGGCGCGCTCGGCTTTCGCGCTCGCCCCGATCACGGCTGCGGCGATACGCGCCGCATCCACCACAGGGGTCGCCTGATCGAGCACCGCTTGCGCGGTCGTGAGCAGCTCGAGCTCTCGCGTGCACACCTCGCACGAGGCGAGATGCGTGCGCACCGCCTCGGCCTCCGCCGCGTCGAGTCTCCCGGCCCGGAAGGCCGGGAGCGCCTCCTGCATCCTCACGTCCTCGCATTCATGCATCGGTCACTCGCTCCTTGATCGTCTTCAGCGCGTTGTGGTAATGCACCCGGCAGGCACCGGCCGAACTCCCCACCATCTGCGCGATCTCGTTGTACGGTAATCCTTCGGTCACTCGGAGGGTGAACACCTCCCGCTGCATCGGTGAGAGCCCCTGCATCGCCCTCCACACCTGCTGCATTCGCTCATCGCCCACCATCCCATCCAGCGCATCGAAGGACACCACCAGATGATCCTCCTGCACCTCGACGTCATCGCGACGCCGTCGCTCACTTCGTCGATGGTCCAGCACCAACCGCTTCGCGATCGTGAAGAGCCAGGTACGGAAGAGACTATCCGACCGGAAGGTCTCGATGGCCTGAAACGCCCGGACGAAGGTGTCCTGCACCAGCTCCTCCGTCCGCTCCCGCTCCCCCAGACTCACGACGAACTGCGCGACGGACTGGGCATGTCGCTCGACCAACGCCGTCGCCGCCCGTTGATCCCCCGACACCCACCGGCTGATCAGCGCCGCATCCGTCGTCTCCGAGGTGGTGCCGCTCGAATCGCCCATGGTCTCGCCAGATGAGACGCCGGCGGACAGCCGGCGTTAAGATTCCCGGGTGACCCGCCCTGAGATCATCGCCCACCGCGGGGCCTCCCGGGATGCCGCAGAGAATACCCTGCTGGCCTTCCGCCGGGCAGTGGAGCTGGGGGCCGACGCCTGCGAGCTGGATGTCCACCGCACCGCAGATGGGGTCATCGTGGTCCACCACGATCCGACCCTGGCCGACGGGTCTCCCATCTCGTCCCTGACGGCGGTTGAGGTCGCCACGCGGTCGGTGCGCGGGGAGCCTATCCCCACGCTCGAGTCGGTATTCGAGTCGGTCGGGGATCGGCTCCGCGTCTATTGCGAGCTCAAGGGCGCTGGGACCGCGGAAGGGACCCTCGCGGTCATCGCCAGGCAGCCCCGACGGGCGCGATTCCCCTTCGATGCCGCAAGGGACCTCGATCTCGGCCCCGCCGCCGTCCACGCCTTCGATCATCGGCAGGTGCAACAGGCGGCCCAACGGGACCCAGCGATCCCGCGGGGGGTCCTCGAGGTCAGCTACCCGATCGATCCGACCGTCGCCGCGCGCTCGGTGGATGCCCGTGATTGCTGGCGACAGGTCGACTGCATCGACGAGGCCTTCGTCCGCGCCGTGCACGCCGAACGGCGCCGCGTGATCGCCTGGACGGTCACCAGCGCCGCCGCGATGCAGCGCCTGACTGCCTGGGGGGTCGACGGCCTCTGTACGGACGACGTCGCCCTCGCGCGCTCTCTGTTCCTTGATCCCTGATCCCTCTCACCTAAATCCCTTTCGAGATGACGCATCGATCCCTCAGCCTCGCGGAAGGCTCAAGGCTCAAGGCTGAAGACTGAAAGCAAGAGCGCCCCGACTCGGATGAGTCGGGGCGCTCTTCGTTGCGACCAGGTGCGCGCCTTACGACGCGGCAGACACTGGGTACACAGAGACCTTGTAGCGGCTCTTCGACTTGTGCTCGAACTTCACGACGCCCTCGATCAGCGAGTAGATCGTGTAGTCGGTGCCGAGCCCGACGTTGTTGCCGGGATGCCACTTGGTGCCGCACTGACGGACGATGATGTTGCCGGCGATCACCTTCTCACCGCCGAACTTCTTGATCCCGCGGTACTGCGGGTTCGAGTCACGGCCGTTGCGGGAGGAACCTACGCCTTTCTTGTGTGCCATTGGGAGTCTCGCTCTCGGTCAGCCGAGGGTGATGTCGCGGATCCGGACCTCGGTGAACCCCTGCCGATGGCCCTGCTTCTTCGCGTAGTTCTTGCGACGCTTGAACTTGAAGACGACGATCTTCTCCCCGAGGCCGTGCTTGACGATCTCGGCGGAGACCGACGCGCCCTTGAGCGTGGGGACGCCGACCTTGACGTTGGCGCCGTCGGAGCCGAGGAGGACCTCGTTGAACTCGACGGAGGCGCCCGCCTCACCCGGGAGGGTGGGGAGTCGGAGCGTGGAGCCCTTCTCAGCGCGGAACTGCTTCCCGCCGGAGCGGAAGATGGCGTACGACATGGGGATACCTAGGGTCTGGTTTGGTCCGAGCCATGAAGAATAAGGGGGGAGGCGGGACGGGGTCAAGTCCTTGAATCGCAGGTAGCTAGAGGCTGAAGGCTGGAGGCTGAAAGTGAACGACCGCCCGCTTCCAGCTTTCAGCGTTGAGCCTCCAGCCTCCAGCCTTCAGAATTTAAGCCACCGCGTACTGGCTCGTGATATCCCGCCCCGCCCCCTTCACGACCAGCTTGAACTCGTCCGGCTTGAGGAGGGGGTCATCCCGCATCTCCACCGAGAAACCCACCCCCTTCTCGAGGCGCTTCACGAGCTCCTTCTCCTGCTCCAGCACGTAGAAGGCCACATCGGGGGGGAACTTGATGACGATCGGGTCCCGCCGCCCCTCGCTCGCCAGCCGCCGGACCGCCCGCTCCATCCGCCGGACGATCGTCTCGGCCGTGAAGACGCGCCCCGTCCCCTGACAGGTCGGGCAGGACTCGGTCATCGCATGGAAGTGGCTCTGTCGGACCCGCTGGCGGGTCATCTCGATCAGCCCCAGGTCACTCACCGCGTACGCCTTGGTCCGCGCCCGGTCCCGACCCAGATGGGTCCGGAGCTCCTGGAGGACGCGGTCCCGGTTGGCCTTGGTCTCCATGTCGATGAAGTCGCAGACCACGATCCCCCCCACATCGCGGAGCCGAAGCTGCCGCGCGATCTCCTTGGCCGCCTCCATGTTCGTCTTGGTGACCGTCTTCTCCGGATCCTTCTTCCCGGTAAAGCGCCCCGAGTTCACGTCGATCGAGACCAGTGCCTCGGTCGGCTCGATGATCAGATAGCCCCCGCTCGGGAGGTCGCAACGCCGCTTGAAGAGATCACGGATCTCGGTCTCCACCCCTTCCTTGTCGAAGAGCGGGACCTTGTCCTCATAGAGCTGCACGCGATCGATCAGCTCCGGGGCGATCCCCTTCAGATACTCGACGATCTCGTTGTAGATCTGCTTGGAGTCGACGGTAAGGCGGTCGACCTTGGTCGAGAAGAGGTCGCGGATGATCCCCCGCGTGAGCGAGGTCTCCCGGTGCAGGAGCTTCGGGGGGCTCCCGACGAACTTCTGCTTCTTGTTAATCTTGTCCCACTGCCCGATCAGGGTCTGGAGCTCGCGGGTGAAGGTCTCCTGCGTGACATCCTCACCCACGGTGCGGACGATCACCCCGCCCTTGTCCTTCGGGAGGACCGACTGGACCTGCTCGCGCAGGCGCTGGCGCTCGGCCCGCACCCCGATCTTCCGGCTCACGCCAACGCGCGAGGCGAAGGGCATGTAGACGAGGAAGCGGCCGGCGAGGGAGACCTGCGCCGTGACCCGTGGGCCCTTGGTGGAGATCGGCTCCTTGGAGACCTGGACGATGAGGGGCTGCCCACGCTTCAGGACGTCCTCGATCTTCGGCGGATCCTTCCGCCGGCGGCGACCGCCGCGCCCACGCCCCCCCTTCTTCTTGGGCTCGCTGAGGGACTCGCCGGAGGCCTCAGCCTCCGCGGCGTCGGCGGCGTCCTCGCCCCCCGACTCCTCGTCGCCCCCCTCATCATCATCGTCGTCGTCCCCGCCCTCGTCGTAGACGAGGTCGGAGTTATGAAGGAAGGCGGCCTTCTCGGTGCCGATGTTCACGAAGGCGGCCTGGATCCCCGGCAACACCGCCTCGACCTTCCCGAGATAGATGTCTCCGACCATCCGCTTGTTCTCGGGACGGTCGACCTGCAGTTCAACGAGCTGTTCGTCCTCGATGATGGCGACACGGATCTCGCGTTGTGTCGCGCTGATCAGGATCTCGCGCTTCATGGGTACCTGGAGCTGATGAGCCCCCGGCCCGCCACCGGATCGACCATGGAGCGGCCGCTCGATCGCACCCCGCGGTCTCGCCCCGGAGGGCGTCCGCGGCGATCGAGAGCTGTCGGCGCTGCATGCGATCCATCATCAGGTGTGTCGGGTCCGGAAGAAGCCGAGGCCCAAGGCCCCAGCAGACCAAGCCCCTCGACATTCGCCGAGGGGCGCCATAGACGTGCCTGTATGGGTAGTGCCCGCCTGTCAGATTGACAACCCTTTCAGGAGATGCCGGGCGATGACCATCCGCTGGATCTCGCTCGTCCCCTCCCCGATCTCCCCGATCTTCGCATCCCGCATCATCCGCTCCACGGGATAGTCTTTGGTGTAGCCATAACCGCCGTGGAGCTGGACGGCGGTGATCGTCGCCTTGGTGGCGAGCTCGGAGGCGAAGAGCTTCGCCATCGAGGCCTCCTTCCCATACGGATGGCCGTGCTGGGCGAGCCAGGCCGCATGGTAGGTGAGGTGATGCGCCGCCTGGAGCTGGGTGGCGAGATCCGAGAGCTGGAAGTGAACGCCCTGGAACTCGGCGATCGGACGGCCGAACTGTTTCCGCTCCGAGGTGTACGCGAGCGCCTGCTCGAAGGCCCCTCGCGCGAGCCCCAAGGAAAGCGCCGCGATCCCGATGCGCCCCGCATCGAGGGTCTTCATGAAGTTGATGAACCCCCGCCCTTCCTCGCCGAGGCGGTTCTCGACCGGCACCTCGACATCCTCGAAGATCAGCTCGCGGGTATCGGAGGCACGCCACCCGAGCTTGTCCTCCTTCTTCCCTGCCCGGAACCCCTTCATCGGGGTGAACGCCGGGTCGTGCCCGATTCCGAGTTCACGGATCGTCTCGAGGTCGCAACTCTCCTTGGTCAGGATGAAGCTCGAGATCCCCTTGGTCCCCTTGCTGGGGTCGGTGACCGCGGTGACGACGAAGACCTCGCCGACGCCGGCGTGCGTGATGAATCGCTTGCTCCCGTTCAGGAGATAGCGATCGCCCGTCCTCACCGCCGTGGTCTTGGTGCCGCCGGCATCGGAACCGGCGCCCGGCTCGGTCAGCCCGAAGCCGCCGAGGACACGGCCGCTCGCGAGGCTGGGAAGGAAGCGCGCCTTCTGCTCCGCGCTCCCGAAATTCACGATCGGCGAGGTGCCGAGGGTCGTGTGCGCCGAGATCGTGATCGAGTGCGAGGCGCAGACGGCGGCCAACTCCTCGATCGCGATCATGAAGCTGATGGTGTCGAGTCCGCTCCCGCCGATCTCCTCGGACCACGGGATCCCGAGGAGTCCGAGGTCGGCCATCTTCTTGACGTTCGCCCAGGGAAACTCCTGGGTCTCATCGAAGTGCCGCGCGACAGGGGCAACCTCATCACGCGCGAAGGCGCGCACCATCTCGCGCGTGGCATGGTGATGGTCGTCGAAATAGAGCGAGGTGTCAGTCATCGGTCAGCGTGGGAGGGGGAGGCTGCGGCGTGCCTCAGGCCTGATGATGGCCTTGAGGGAGACCCCGTCGAGCCTTTCGAGGGGCCGGACCCCCACCACCTCGGCGAGGGTGGGGCCGATGTCGACCACGCGGATGTTCTCCATGCGACGCCCCGACATGAACGGCGACCCCCAGAAGATGATCGGCACCCGCGCATCATAATCGTGGGGCGTGCCATGGGTCGCGGATCCCGCGTTGCCTCGATAGCTCGTCGGCGTGAGGGTGACGGTGACCAACACGTCGCCCCCCGGTCGGTAGTTGTGCAGCCAACGCCGACCGATCGCGTCTCTGACGGTATCGGTCTTCGCGAGCCGGTCGATCACATCCGCCCGCATGACCCCGTTCACTCGGCGCGCCGCCTTGGCGAAGGCATCGGCGATGCCAGGGAGCGCCCGCGCCCCATCGGGCGGGAGCTTCGTGCGATCGACGCTGAGGACATCCCCGTCAAAGCTGAACGCCTCGGCGGGAAGCTTTGCCTGCTCGACACGGGCAGCGAGCACCGTCATGGCCGGATCGAAGTCGTCCATCATGACTCGCATCGCCTTGCGATTATCATCGAAGCTGGAGCGCGTCTCAGGGATCGGCGCCACGCCGTGATCGGAGGTCAACGCGAGGACGATGCGATCGGCGCCACGCAGCGCGACGAGGCTGTCCAAAAAGACGCCGAGCGCCCGATCGAGTCGCAGGACCTGATCATGGACCTCACGACTGTCCGGGCCCCACCGATGACCGACGCCATCCAACGTGGACAGGGAGACCGCGAGGATATCGGTCTGCGGGCCCGCGCCGAGGTCGAGTGCTCGGACGCCGCGCCAGGCGAAGTCGAGCGTGAGCTCATCCATAAACGGGAAGCTCACGATGAGATTGTTCGCTCGCATCGCATCCTGCGGCATCACGTGCGGGAAGAAGACTTCCTGACTCCGCACCTCACCGGGCGTGGAGTCCGGCTCGGGATACGCGCCTTCCGGCAGGAGCAGCGACCAGCTCTTTCCCGCATAGCGACCCACCACCCGCTCCTCGGCGTTGAACGCCGAGACCCACGACGCGAGGGAATCGCCGTAATAGGTACTCGTCACGAAGCGTCCGCTCGCCGGGGCGTACCAGTAGACGGGGTGTTTGCCGCGGCCGACCGGGAGGATCGCCCCGCGGTCCTTGCGAGAGACGGAGAACACTCGCGTGCGGGGATCGTGGGCCGTCATCCAATCGACGAGGGTCGTCCCCTGAAACCGGAATGGCGAGGCCCCGATGCCGTCCGAGCCGACGAGTGGGGCGGCACTGGTGTTGACCCCCGCCGCGTTCTTCGCGATCCCCGTGGAATAGGGGAACCGGCCGGACAGCGTGGAGGCATGGCCTGGCGCCGTCTCCGTATTCGCGTGGTCTTGGAAGCCGTTCCGGTAGAAGGCGCCCTCATCTACCAGGCGTCGAAGACCACCAGTCAATTGCTGGTGCCAGCGCTCGAGATATTCGGGGCGCATCTGATCTATGGTGATGAGCACGGCGAGCGCTGGTGGCTGGCGATCGGCGCTCACGCGCATCGGCGACTGGGCCCCGAGGCCGACGGCAATGCTCGCGAGGACCGGCAGGAGCGCGCTGCGTGCGCGCAGGCGAGGAGCGGTCATGAGGGAAAAGTACCCCGGAGGCCTGCTCGCGGTGGAGTTGCCGACGGTAACGGCGGAAGCCACGTTTCCCCATGCTTGGCTCTTCCCTTCACCCCACTCGGCATGCCGCGTCGCTTTCACCCTCTCGCGCTCCTGATCGGCCTCAGCCTCAGCGCATCGCTGCCCACCGGGCGGATCCACGCCCAGGTCCTCTTTCGCTCCACCGCGCCCGTCGCGATCACGCTGACGACGAACCTGCGCGACATCGTCCGCGAGCGGGATTCGACCGCGCTCCGCTGGTTCGGGGCGGAGATGGCATGGACTGACGAGGGGGCCGACGCGAAGCCCCGGGCGATGCCGGTCGAACTCCGGGCACGAGGCCACTTCCGCCGTCAGGCACGCAACTGCTCCTTTCCGCCGCTGTTCCTGCGAGCGGGCAAAGAGGCGCGTGAGGGGACGATTCTGCAAGGGAATCCGCGGTTGAAGGTGGTCACCCCGTGCCGCCCAACGACCGCCGAGTACCAACAGTACATCCTGCTCGAGTATTTGATGTATCAGACGTACGCCATCTTGCACCCGATCCACCACCGCGCTCGCCTCGCGACCATCACGTACAAGGATTCCACCGATCGCGTGAAACCGATCACCGTGACCGCCTTCCTCTTGGAGACCGAGGAGGAGGTCGCGGACCAGCACAAGCTCACCTCGCTCGACCAGACCGGGGCGCTCTTCGCCGACTTCGATCCGCAGGCGCTCAATCACATCGCGCTCTGGGAGTACTGGATCGGGAACACCGATTGGTCGGTCGCGGCGCTGCACAACATCGAGCTCTTCCGCAATGAGGCGGGGACCTACTATCCCGTCGCCTACGACTTCGATTGGTCAGGCGCCGTCAATGCCCGATATGCCTTCCCCAACCCGATGTTGGGGATCAAAACGGTGCGCCAGCGGCTCCATCGTGGCCCCTGTCGCTCGGCCACCGAGTGGGCGCCGACGATCGCCTACTACAAGGAGAAGCGGGCAGCCGTCGATTCCCTCTGGGCGGCGAGCGTCCCCGGGCTCGAGGATAAGAGGCGCGACGACACCAAGGCCTTCCTCGACGAGCTCTGGCCTATCCTCGACGACCCGAAGAAGTTCGACCGCGCCGTCGTGAAGGCGTGTCAGCCGCAGGGGAACTGATCCGCGTCCCGAGACAGTTGTCACACCCGGTACACCGGGGGCGCGCGGCCGGGTCGCCGAAGTAGCGGAGGACGAAGGCGCGCCGACACTGGTCGGTGTACGCGTATCGTTGCATCTGCTCGAGCTTCTTCATCTCGGCGAAGTGCCGCCGCTCGAGCGCGGCCCAGTCGATCCCCCAGGCATCGATCGGCGCCTTGGGATCGGCGAGGGTGATCCCCTCACCGAGGCGTCGCCAGACCACCATCTGGCGCGATTGCAGCGCCTCGAGCTGCACGAGGGCCCCATGCGCTCCGCCGATTCCCGGCTGGACCGCATCGAGATTCGCGACGATCCCCTGATGGAGCCGGGCCTTCGCCCGTTTCCAGAGGGAGCGCAGCAGCGCGAGGGCCAACCCGTCGACGACGGGATCGAGCTCGGCCTTGATACGATCCGGCGTTGCCAGGAGTCGCACGTAGGCGTGCGTGCGCGAGGGATCGGCGACGGCGAGTGCCCCCGCCTTCGCCAGGACCTGAAGCGATGACTGGACCTGGCGATCGCTGACCTTGGTCTGCTTGTTGGTCGCGGTCGCGGCGATCCCCGCGGCATCGTCAGTCACGAGCCCATCGGCCTCGGCGAGCTTGCGACAGGCTTTGTACACCGCCGTCACCACCGCGCGTGAAGGGATCGCCGAGTCGATGAAGAACTCGTGCGTGAAGCGGTCGGGATAGGCGTGCAGAAGGATCGCGGTCGCCGGCGCGCGATCGCGGCCGCCGCGCCCCGCCTCCTGATAGTACGCCTCCAATGTCCCCGGCATCGCGTAATGCACGACGAGTCGTACGTTTGGCTTATCGATCCCCATCCCGAAGGCATTCGTCGCGACGATGACCTTCGCCCGCTCGGTCATGAAAGCATCTTGGACATCGGCGCGCGTCGCGTCTTCCAATCCAGCGTGATACCCGACCGTGGGGATCTTGGCGCGCTTCAGCATCTGCGCGATCCGCTCGACGGTGCGGCGCGTCGAGGCATAGACGATCGTGACCCCGTCCCCTTTCTGCTGCCGGACCAAGTCGATCAACGTCGCATCTTTGGCGGTGTCGTTCTTCGTGGCCACCACATGATACGTGAGGTTCACCCGGTCGAAGCCGGAGATGATCACCCGCGGATCGATGAGCCCGAGCTGTTGAACGATGTCGTCGCGAACTTCTGGAGTCGCCGTCGCGGTGAGGGCCATGGTCGGAGGATTCCCCAACTGCTCGCGCACCTGCTTGACCCGCAGATAGCTCGGGCGGAAATCATGCCCCCACTCGCTGATGCAGTGTGCCTCATCCACGGCGAGGAGGGTGACGCCGACCGCTCGGAGCTTCGGTGCGAGGGAGCCGAGGTCGAAGCGCTCCGGCGCGAGATAGAGGAGGCGGATCGCCCCCGCCTGCACCCGCTCCATGCGCGCGGAGATCTCCGAGGCGGAGAGGGTGCTATTGAGATAGGTGGCCGGGAGCCCTCGAGCCACGAGGGCATCGACCTGATCCTTCATCAGGGAGATCAGCGGCGAGATGACGACGGTGAGACCACCCAGCGCAAGCGCGGGGACCTGGAAGCAGAGCGACTTCCCACCGCCGGTCGGGACGACGACAAGGGTGTCCCGCCCTTCGAGCACCGACGCGACGGCCTCAGTCTGTCCGGGACGAAAGTCTGGATAGCCAAAGCGCTCCGCGAGCAGGCGGCGGGCATCGTCCAGCGTGAGCGCGGGGCGCGTCATGAACGCATGCTGGAGGCGATGGTCGATGCCAGTGGCATCATCCCAACGCGAGCCGAATCACACGGCGCGAGCGAAGTGACCGCGTGTGAACCCCTCGCCCAGCAGGACGCGAACGCGGCGCTGCGGGCGCGCCCCCGTAGCGATGGCGTCGAGCTCGGCCCGATACCCGGCGATGATCGCTCCCACGTCGTCCGTGGGGAGATTGAAGAGGAGGCGGAACCCGCGGATTCCCTGTTCCCAGAGAGGCGGGAGGAACTCGGTGCCATCTATCGGGCGGGAGTGCAGGAGCCGATTCCGACAGGCGTAGTCGGTGGCCACCGGGAAGACGTAGCCGGTCGGATCGGTCAGCCGCGTGTCGGTGTGCTGCTTGGTGCAGAGATCGCGGCAGTACGTCGGGGTGCGATCGAAGGCTGCGCTCAGCACGCAGTGTTCGAGCGTCATCCCTTCCGGCCGCCCGAAGACGACAACTTCGAACCGATCGCCCCGCCACGGCGCCACGAGCTCGCCGATCTCCTCAGTGGTGAGTTCGATCGACGGGGTGATCCGCGCGGCCCCGAGATCGAAGAGCTCGGAGGCGGTGTGCGCATTGAAGCAGTTCACTGCGTAGTCGGCGACCACATCCCGCCCGGCGCTTCCGAACTCATGCACGAGGCCCACATGTCCCGAGAGGACCGGGGTCCCGAGCGCGAGCCACTTCTCGAGCTTCTTGCGATCGGCGGGGCGGACGATGGTGGGCAGCCGCAGCCTGAAGGACTTCCCGGCCGCTGCGATACGGTCGACGAGCGCCGAGACGGCGCTCACCGCCGGGAAGGGATGACGCAGGAAGGGGTCGAAGACGATCTCATCGGCGCTGGCGGCCAGGGCAGCATCGGCGTCCTCAACTCGCCAGACCTCGGCGATGAGCCGTGCGGTCGAGGCGGAGTTCGGCGAGACGGGGGACGGCGAAGCCCCTCGAGGCTCATCGACGCGAGTCGGTGTCACCGGCACGGCGCGCACGACCTCCGCGACCAATAGGCGGCGCGTCTCAAGCTCGCTCTCGCGCGCCCAATCCCGCTGCACCATCAACTCATCGACGGCCGCTTGCCGCAATCGGTTCAACTCGCTCACCGGGAGGAAGAGCCCTGCCCCGAGCCCCGCCGCATCGAGATCCCCGAGCGCGAACGGCGTCTCGCCGAGCCGGCCGAACTGTTCGCGAAGCTGCGCGACATCGAGGGCGCGAGAGGTCGCCGGGGTGAGCGCCACCTCGCTACGCACCACCACCTCGCTGTCTGCCGTCGAGACGATCGCCTTGAGTGGCGATCCGGCCGAACCGAAGCACCGCACATCGAGCCGCGTCCGCCGCTTGAGTGGCTCGCGTCCCACCTGCACGAAGCTCGCGCGCGCCCGTTCCAAAAGCGCCGCGTGCGAACTGCGCACCACACGCCACCCGATCGGGACCCGCTGCCGCGCGTTGACCGCCTGCCGCCAGACCCCCGGCTGATGCGCGAGGGTGCGCACCGCCCCGGCGGCAAACCCCATGCTCTCGAGGTGCCCGCCCGCCGGCGGCTCGAACCCGAGCCCATCCCCCGCTTCGATCGGCGCGGCGACCTCGATGATCACCTCGCCATCGGCACTCCCGACGACCACACCGAGTTCGACCCCGCGGTTGTCGGGCTGGGTACGGGTGATGTAGTGCCGCCCATCGCGCCCCCCGTACATCCCGCCAGTGAAGCCGCGCGAGAAGATCTGGACCAGCGGCTGGACCTCCTCCATCGTCGGCGTGGTGAAGACACCCCGCTGGACGTCCTTCAGGAACTGCCGATACCCGCGCGTCACCGTCGCGACGAACTCGGGCTTTTTCTTCCGTCCTTCGATCTTGAGGCACCCCACACCGGCCTCGACGATCGCCGGGAGATGTTCCCAGGCGCCGAGGTCGCGCGCCGAGATCAGGTAGCCCCGATCGAGCTCGGCGCCGGTCGTCGCATCGTTGAGGACGTAGTCCTTGCGACAGGACTGCGCGCAGGAGCCGCGGTTGGCCGAACGCTCGGAGATCATCCCCGACATGTAGCACTGCCCCGAATACGAGATGCAGAGCGCGCCGTGGATGAAGGTCTCAAGCCCGAGCCCCGGCACCGCCTCGCGGATCGAGCGGATGTCCTCGAGGGTGTTCTCGCGCGCGAGCACCACGCGGTCGATTCCCAGCCGGGCCATGACGCGCGCGCCGGAGGCGTCGTGCACCGTCATCTGCGTCGAGCCGTGGACCTCGAAGGTCGGATAGGCGCGCTGGATGGCGCGGATCAACCCGATGTCCTGCACGATCGCCGCATCGATCCCGCGGTCGATGCACTCGCCAAGGTAGAGGAGCGCCTCGGTCAGCTCAGCCGGCTTGATCAACACGTTGAGTGTGAGGTAGATCCGCGCCCCCCGCTCGTGCGCGATCAGGCAGGCCTGTTCGAGCTCATCGAGGGTGAGCTGCGCGCCATCATCGCGCGCGTTGAAGCGCGAGGCGCCGCAGTAGACCGCATCGGCCCCGTTCGCGACGGCGGCGCGGACGGCTTCGAGAGTGCCGGCGGGGGCGAGGAGCTCAGGGAGGCGGGATGCGGCCATCCCGGAAAGCTATCCGCGCGAGGCCAGCAATTCTCGGAGCTGGTCCAGATGGCGCTCTTCGTGGCGCGCGACGAAGAGGGCGAATTGCCACCCGTCGAGTGGTCCGAACATGGGGTGCGTCGCCTTCACGATGGTGAGCTGCATCCCGAGCCGCTCAAGGAGCGTGAGGAGCTCGGCCCGTCCCTCCTTCCAGCGCGCACGCTCCCCCGCGAGATCGAGCCCACGCGGGGGACGAATCCCCTCAGGCGCCTCGACCTTCCGCGAGCGATCCCGAATCGGGTATCGGTCGATTGATTCGAGGAGCCGGTCAGACGAGGGGCCCGGAGGGATCGTCGCCATCCGTGGGAGCGCCGCCGCGCCCTGCTCGATTCCGCGCATCACCCAGTGCTGGACCTTGGAGAGATGCCAGATGATCTGCACGGGGCTCCACTGCCCCTCGGGGGCCGCATCGATGGCCGACGCCGGCAGGGCATCGAGGATCGCGTCGTACTCGGCCATCACGCGCGCAAGCTCCCTCGCGATCACCGTCACACGTGGATCCTTCGGCAGAGTGTACATCAGGCCTCCAAAGTCAGGGACGGCGCTCGCAGACCACCGGGATCCCCGGGGCCGGGCGGAGCGTGACGGCGGCCTGCGGGCGTACCGCGGTCGCGGGAACGGTGAGACGGAACCGCCAGCGGCGGACCAGCGCGGCGATCACGAGGATCCCCTCGGTCCACGCGAACTGCTCGCCGATGCAGACGCGCGTCCCCCCACCGAACGGGAAGTACGCATGCCGATGATTCGGCTCCGCACGCGGGGCGAGCCACCGGTCGGGATCGAAGCGCAGCGGCTCGGTCCACCACCGGGAATCGCGCTGCGTCACCCACGGGCTCACGACGACCTGCGCCCCGATCGGGATCGCCTGCCCCCCGAGGACGATCGGCTCAATCACCTCACGCGACGTGGCGTAGGCCGGCGGCCGGAGGCGCATCGCCTCGCTGAACACCGCTCGCGTGTACGGGAGATTCGGCAGATCGGCCATCGTGATCGGCCGATCCCCACACGCATCGCGCACCTCGGCGGCGAGCCGCGCATCGATCTCGGGATGCTGCGCGAGGAACCACCAGGTCCACGCGAGGGCGTTCGCAGTGGTCTCGTGCCCCGCGAGGATCAGGGTCATCACCTCGTCGCGGAGCTGCGCGTCGGTCATCCCCGATCCATCCCCCTCGGCGTCGCGCGCCGCCATCAACATCGAGAGGAGGTCCCCCTGGTCGCGCCCCGCGCGACGATGCTCCTCGATGATCGCGTAGATCGCCGCATCGAGCGCCGGCACGGCTTGCTTGGCCCGCCGCATCCGCGGGATCGGGAGATCGTAGAGCCGCTCACCGAAGAGAATCAGCCAGATCGAAAAGGAATCGAGGACCGCGGTGAGCGCCTTCCCAAGTTCCGCGGCTCGGCCCTGAAGATCGACCCCGAAGAGGGTGCGCCCGACGATATCGAGGGTGAGTTGATGCATCGCCCGTGCGAGGTCGAGCGACTGCCCATCGCGCCACGACGAGGCCACGACCTCGGTGCGCGCGACCATCTCCTCCGCGTAGCGCGCGATCCGCTCGCGATGGAAGGCGGGTTGGGCGAGGCGGCGTTGCCGCAGATGGAACTCCCCCTCGCTCGTGAGGAGCCCGTTGCCGAGGACGAAGCGGGTCCGTTGGAGACCGAGCCCCTTCCGGAGGCTGCGCGGATGCCCCGTGAGGACCTCACGCGCGAGATCGGGATGCGAGGCGAGGAGGATCGTCCGTCCGGTGAGGGCCCGCGCGACCGCAAGATCGGGATCGCTCGCCGCCATCAGCTCGATGTTGCGTATGAGATTCCCACGCGAGCGGAGAAGCTGCTCCCCGGGGAACCGGTTGCGCAGCGTGGAGCGGAGCGTGGAGGTAGGCGTCACGCGCGATGCCTCAGTTCAGGTCGGTGCGCGTCACCGAGGGGATCGTCATCACGAAGTCGGCGCCGAAGGCGCGCGAGGGCGTGTGGAACCCCGCTGGGACACCTCCCGCGAGAATCCGCATCGCGGCACGCACCGCCGCCTGCGCGGTGAGGACGTACCCAGTCGGCGCCTCGAGGATCGCCCGCGCCGTCCGACCCTGCGCATCACGGACCTCCCCGTACACGTAGCTGCGCGTGCGCTGCAGCGCCTCGGGGCTCGGTCCCGCCGGCATCGCGCGCACCCGTGCCCGCGCGCGCCGCTTCATGAACTCGGTGCGGAGGAGCGGGGCGAGCCACCGCGAAAGCCGCATGGCGCGTATCGCCGAGGGCGAGGTCGCCATGTAGGTGATGATGTCGGGGATCCCGGTGCTGTGGTACGCCGTGGAGACGTCGCCCCACGGGATCGAGACGCAGAGACGGTTCTTCCCGCCGAGCGGGAGCTGCCGCGTGCGCCACGCTGGTGGGACGGGGACGATCTTCCCACCGGTGCGAATCGCACCTGGAAGGCCAAGCCCTTCGACGACGGTGAGCGCGGTACCGTGTGAGGGGCCAGTGCCGCCAGAGAAGGCGAGCTCAAGGTGGGTCGCCGAGGGGAGGCGCTGGTGGAGATACGCCGCGAGACAATCGGTGGGGACCACATCGAAGCCGACCCCTGGCATCATCGTGATCCCCTTCGCCTTGGCCTGCGCGTCGAGCGCGGCGACCCGTTCGAAGACGGCGATCTCCCCCGTGATGTCGAGGTACGACACGCCGCGCCGGAGACAGGCGGCGGTCATCGCCTTCACCGTATGGACGAAGGGGCCCGCGCAGTGGAGCACCACCGTGACGCCGTCGAGCGCCGCATCGAGCGCCGCGGCATCATCGAGGGCGACGGGGCGCGCCTCACACCCCACCGACTCGGCGAGCGCGTGCACCGCCGCCGCGGTGCGCCCGGAGAGGATCGGACGCAGGCCGAGGCGGAGCGCCTCATCGACGATCAGTCGGCCAGTGTAGCCGGTGGCACCGTAGATCAGGAGCGACATGGGAGCACGAAGGGACCGAGGTGAGACCCGGCGTGCTGCCAGGCGGCGCGGAGGGCCATCGCCAGGGTGGCGCGGGTCTCCTCCGGATAGACGATCGCATCGATGTAGCCACGCGCGCCGGCGTACCGCGCATCGAGCTGGTGCTCGTAGTCGGCACGCATCTCCTCGACCGCACCCTGCAGCGCCGCACTGGGTTCGACGCCGGACTGCTTGGCCTTCGTGAGCGCGGGGCCGTGCACGGCGGCGACCGCGGCTTCCCCTTCCATCACCGCCATCCGCCCGGTGGGCCAGGAGAAGATGAAGTCCGGGTCGAACCCCTGCCCCGCCATCGCGTAGTAACCGGCGCCGGAGGCGTGATTGATCGTGAGCACGAGCTTGGGCACCGAGGCCGTCGCCATCGCCTCGACCCAGCGCGCCCCGGCACGGATGATCCCCTCCTGCTCCGCCTCCTTCCCGACCATGAAGCCGGAGACATCCTGCAGGAAGAGCAACGGGATCCCCTGGCGATCGCACCGATCAATGAAGAAGGCGACCTTCTCCGCGCTCTCGGGATAGATGATCCCCCCGAAGCGCGGGGGCTCGCCCGCCCGCCCCTTGATGAGCCCACGGGCGTTGGCGATCACCCCGACGGGAATCCCCTCGATCCGCGCATCGGCGCAGAGGAGCTCCTTCGCGAGGTTCGGCTGGAACGCATCGAGGGAATCGGCATCGACGAGCGCGCGTAGCACCGCATGGATGTCGTACGACATCCGATGATCGTTCGGGAGGAGATCGTAGAGCCCATCCGCATCGGCCGCGGCCTGTGCGGTCGCATCATGCGGTGCGGTGCGCGGCGGCGGGGCGAGCCGCGCCACGAGCTCTCGCATCTTCACCAGACATGAGGCGTCATCTTCGCACGCGTAGTGCGCCACCCCGCTCACCTCGGTGTGCATCGTCGCCCCACCGAGTGTCTCCGCATCGACGCTCTGCCCCGTCGCCCCCTTCACGAGGTTCGGGCCGCCGAGTCCCATGAAGGAGCTCCCCTTCACCATGAGGATCACGTCGCTGAGGGCCGGGAGGTAGGCGCCACCGGCGATGCACTGTCCCATCACGGCGGCGAGCTGCGGCACGCGGAGATAGCGCCGCATCAGGGAGTTGTAATAGAAGATGCGCGCGGCGCCGTACTGCCCCGGGAAGACCCCGCCCTGATACGGGAGATTCACGCCGGCGGAGTCCACGAGATAGAGGATCGGGATCCGGCACCGCATCGCGCATTCCTGTGCGCGGAGGATCTTGGGGATCGTCTCGGGCCACCAGGAGCCCGCCTTCACGGTGGCGTCGTTCGCGACGACCACGCACTCGCGCCCGCGCACCTGGATTAATCCGGTGATGACCCCAGCGGCGGGAGCCTCACCCTCGTACTGATCGTGCGCGACGAGGAGTCCGAATTCGACGAATCGGCTCCCGGGGTCCATGAGCGCCGCGATCCGCTCGCGCGCGGAGAGTTTGCCTTGGGCATGCTGCTTGGCGATCCGCTCCGGACCACCCCCCTGTCGCAGTCGCTCCTCGAGGGCGCGCGACGCCTCGGCCATCTGCCGGAGGCGCGACGGGCCGGCCCCGCTCACGCGCCCTGCGCCTGCCGCGCCGCGAACCACTCCCGGATGTAATCGATCAGCGCGGTAGTCGGCGTCCCGGGACCGAAGAGCGTGCCGATCCCCTGCTGCTCGAGCGCCTCCATGTCCTCCAGTGGGATGATCCCGCCCCCCGTGATGAGGACATCATCGCGCCCCTGCTCGCGGAGGAGCTGGAGGACGCGAGGGAAGAGGGTCATGTGCGCGCCGGAGAGGATCGAGAGGCCGACGACATCCACGTCCTCCTGCACCGCGGCGGAGGCGATCATCTCGGGGGTCTGGTGGAGGCCGGTGTAGATGACCTCCATGCCGGCATCACGCAGGGCGGCGGCGACGACCTTGGCCCCCCGGTCGTGACCATCGAGACCGGGTTTGGCGACGAGCACACGGATGGGGCGGGACATGGGCGAAAGCTACCTGCCCTTTCGCGCCACCAGCAACATCTCTGTCGACCGCCGATGCAGCGGCGCGTCACCGAAGCCGTCGTAGGCCGCGAGGACGGTGAAGCCGGCGTCCTCCATCAGCGCCGCGAGTCGATCCGCGGTGTAGAGCCGGATCCGATGCGACCGCCGCTCGACCTTCCGCCGCCGGGTCCAAGTGGAATCGATCATGAGCAACCCGGACACCGGATCGAAGCCCCGGTCCTGACGCACCGTCGTCCCGTCCGCGGTCTCCCAGCGGTCGGTGCCGACGAAGCGAGCCATGATCCCATCGCGGCTCCCCCCCTGCCAGAGGAAGGTGCCGCCGCGGCGGAGCACACGCGCCACCCCACGGATCACCCGCGCGTCATCCGCGGGATCATCGAAGAAGCCGAAGCTCGTGAAGAGATTCACCACCGCATCGAAGCGACCCCGCCAGAGGGTCGGGAGCCGGCGCATGTCGCCATGGTGATAGCGGAGCGCCGGGCCGGTCGCCCCACGCCGAACGCTGGTGGGGATCCCTGCCTCGCGACCCGACTTTCGCGCGACACGCAGCAGCGGGCGCGAGAGGTCGAACCCCGTCACCTGGCATCCACTGGCGGCGAGCAGCTGCGCGTGCCGTCCCTGTCCGCAGGCCAGATCGAGCACCTTCGCGCCCGCCGGGAGGGCCAAGAGCTCGAGTAGACGGGCGACCTGCGCCCGATCGCTCGCCGGCGTGAAGAGGGGAGAGAACTCGTTGAGGTACCCCTCGTCGAAGTACGTCCGCCACCACGCCATGCGCGTCGCCTTAGAAGAAGACGGGCTCGCGATACGCCCCGAAGACATCCTCGAGCGCGGCGCGGATCTCATACAACGTGCAGTAGCACCGTGCGCACTCGAGGATGAACGGCACCACATTCTCCGTCCCGCGCGCCGCCTCGCGGAGGCGATCGAGCGCCGCCGTGCATCGCGCGTTGTCACGCGTCTGCCGGAGCCGCGAGAGCGCCGCGGCCTGATCCTTCGCCGCCTGCTCATCGATCTTGAGGAGCGGGATCTCCAACGCGCACTCCTCGGTGGTGAAGGCATTCACCCCGACGATCAGCCGCCGATACTGCTCGATCTCCCACTGCTGCCGGGCCGCCGACTCCGCGATCTTCTTCTGGAACCACCCCGTCTCGAGCCCCGGCACCACCCCGCCCTGGCCGGCGATCTCCTCGAAGAGCCGCTCCGCCTCTGCTTCCATCTCGTCCGTGAGCTTCTCGATGTAGTACGAGCCACCGAGCGGGTCGATCACATTCGGCACCCCGGTCTCATACGCCAACACCTGCTGCGTCCGGAGCGCGACCTCCACCGCCTGCTCCGTGGGGAGCGCGAGGGTCTCGTCCATCGAGTTGGTGTGCAGCGACTGCGTGCCACCCAAGACCGCGGCCAGCGCCTGATAGGCGACGCGCACCACGTTGTTCATCGGCTGCTGCGCGGTGAGGGTCACCCCTGCCGTCTGCGAATGGAAGCGCATGATCAGCGAGCGCGACGACGTGGCCCCATACCGCTCCTTCATGTGCCGCGCCCAGATCCGCCGCGCCGCGCGGAGCTTCGCGATCTCCTCGAAGAAGTCGTTATGGATGTCCCAGAAGAAGGAGAGGCGCGGGGCGAAGTCATCCACATCGAGCCCACGCGCGATCCCGCGCTCCACGTAGGTGAAGCCGTCCGCCAGGGTGAAGGCGAGCTCCTGCGCCGCCGTCGCCCCCGCCTCGCGGATGTGATAGCCGGAGATCGAGACGGTGTTCCACTGCGGGACCTCCTTCGCCCCGAACTCGAACATGTCGACGATCAGCCGCAGCGCCGGCTCGATCGGGAAGCACCAGGCGTGCTGCGCCATGTACTCCTTGAGGATGTCGTTCTGCACCGTCCCGCGGAGCTGCGCGAGCGGGACCCCCTGCTTCTCCGCCGCAGCGAGATAGAAGCACCAGAGGATGATCGCCGGCCCGTTGATCGTCATCGAGGTGGAGACCTCGCCGAGCGGGATCCCCTCGACGAGCTGCTCCATGTCGGCGAGCGAGCTGATCGCCACCCCGCACTTCCCCACCTCCCCTTCAGAGCGCGGATGGTCGGAATCGTACCCCATCAGCGTCGGGAAGTCGAAGGCGACGGAGAGCCCCGTCGTCCCCTCCTTCAAGAGGAACTTGTACCGCGCGTTCGTCTCCTTCGCCGATCCGAAGCCGGCGAACTGCCGCATCGTCCAGAGCTTCCCCCGATACCCCGTGGGATGGATGCCGCGGGTGAAGGGATATTGACCAGGCACCTCGAAGGCGGTTCCCGCCGAGCCTTCGAGATCGAGCGCGGTGTAGAGCGGCGCGACCTCGGTGGCGGAGTTGGTGTAGGCGAGATCGCGGACCTCGCCCTTCGCGAAGCGGGCACGCCATGCCTCGACCTCCGCACGGAGCCGGTCGAGTTCGTCACGCATCGCGGCGAGAGTCGGATCGAGTTCGGTCGGGGTCGTCATGTCGGGCTTCCCGTGAAGGTGCCGGCGGCGACGCTCCGGGCGAGGAGTGCCTCCGCCACGGTGAAGGGAGTCACCTCGCCACGCTCGAGCGCGGGAAGCTGCGCCTCCACCCACTGCTGGATCCCCTCATCACGCCAGAGCCGACGATGGATCCGATGTTCCACCACATCGCGCACGCGGTCCCGTAGCCGTTCGCGCCGACGCGACTGCAGCGTGCCGCTCCGTTCAAGATAGGCGAGGTGCCGATCGAGCGAGGCGATGAACTCTGGCATCCCCTCCCCGGTCGCCCCGATCGTCCGGAGCACCGGCGGGGTCCACTGGTCATCATCGCGGGCGGCCGCCTCCCGCGCCTGTCGCTTCGGATTCAGGGCCTTGAGATCGATCCCATGGTGTGCATCGGGCGCGGCACCACCGCCTCCCCGCAGGCCGAGCATCACCTCGATGTCGTTGCGCAGCCGGTCGGCTCCAGGACGATCGGCCTTGTTCACGACGAAGCAGTCGGCGATCTCCATCACTCCGGCCTTCAGGGTCTGGATCGCATCCCCCGACTCTGGCACCAGGATCACCGCACTCGTGTCGGCCAGTCGTGCGATGTCGAGTTCGCTCTGCCCCACCCCGACGGTCTCCACGAGGATCCGGTCCATCCCAAAGGCGTCGAGCACGTCACAGACCTCGCGCGTCATCGAGGCGAGCCCGCCGAGCGAGCCGCGTGTCGCCATGGAGCGGATGAAGACGTTGGGATGCAGCGCGACGCGCTCCATGCGGACGCGGTCACCGAGCAACGCCCCACCGGTGAACGGCGAGGTCGGATCGACCGCGACCACGCCCACCTTCATCCCCGCCGCGAGATACGCCTCGGCGAGCAGCGTGGTCAGCGTGCTCTTCCCCGCCCCCGGCGGTCCCGTGAGTCCGATGCGCCGCGCCCGCCCGAGCTTGGGGTGCAGCGTCGCCGCGAGACGCTCGTGCCCCTCGCGCTGGTCCTCGATGATGCTGACCGCGCGCGCGAGCGACGCCTTGTGGCCTGCCGCGAATCCCTCGAGCACGCGCTCAATCGCCCCGCCCCCGCTCATCGCTCCCCCGCCTGTGGCTCGTCATGCTCGTCATGGATGTCCCCGACGACCTCCTCGATCAGGTCCTCCAGGGTCACCAGGCCTAACGTCTCCCCCGCTAGACCCTGAACGATGGCGAGGTGTCGGCGATCGCGCAGCATCCGCGTCATCACCGCATGGCAGGGCTCGTCGGGCGAAGCGACCGCCACCGGACGCAACTGATGGAGTGGGGTCTCAGGCCGCGCGATGACATCCCAGCTCGTGAGGAGCCCCTCGACCTGATCGAGGCTCTCGCGATAGACCGGGAGCCGACTGAACTTCGATTGCGCGACCACGCGCGCCACCGTGGCGGCATCGGCGCTTCGTTCGACCCCGACGATCTCCTCGCGCGGCGTCATCGCCTCCCGCACCAAGCGCGCCCCGAACTCGACCACCCCACTGATGATCGCTCGCTCCCCCGCCGCGCCGACGCCTTCAACCTCCCCTTCGCGGAGTAGGTCCTCGAGGGACTCCTGCGGCGTGGGTTCCTCCCGCGGGATGGGGAGACGTCGGTCCACCAAGCGCGTCGCGAGCGCCGCCCAGGGCGCGACCATCCGCTCCACCACTCGCAGGGGCGGCAGGAGCACCGCCAGCGTGCCGGCGGGCCATCGCTTGGCGATCGCGCGCGGCAGGAGCTGGCCGAGGATGAGCAGTCCCAGTGCGGTGAGCAGGAGCCGACGTGAGACGCTGAAGGCTCCCGCCCCGAAGCCGAGTCCGATCACCGCCCCCAAGGTGAAGACGGTCGCCGCGATCCCGGTGCCGGCCGCCACGAGCAGCTGGTGGGGCCGCTCGAGATAGAGCGCCGCCGTAGCCGCGCCCGCCAGACGCTGCTCCGCCCAATGCCGGAGCCAGATCCGACTCACCGAGCGCAGCGCGGTCGCCGCCCCGGTCAGCAGGCCGACGACGATCAGGAGACCGATGGTGAGGACCCAGAGACTCATCGCATCGCCACCACGGCCGCTGGGGTGAGGGGCTCGAGATAGACGCGCTCCACCCGCCGACGCACCACGCGCTCGATGACGACCCGATGGCCTGCCACGGTGAGCGATTCGCCGGCGGCCGGCACGCGCCCCAGCACCTCCATCACGAGCCCGCCGATCGTCGTGACATCCGCTCGCGTGAGATCCTGGCCAAGCAGTTCGGACAACGCGTCGAGCGTGACACCTGCCGAGAGCCAGAGGCGTCCGCCCTCGCCGCGCTCGATGTCGGGGCGCTCGACATCACCCTCGTCTTGGATATCCCCGATGATCAACTCGAGGATGTCCTCGAGGGTGAGGAGCCCTGCCGTCCCACCGAACTCATCCAGGACGATGGCGATATGGCGACGCGTCGCGCGGAACTCGCGCAACTGGGCCTCGACCGCCTTGGTCGGCGGGATGTAGAGCGCAGGCCGCACCAAGGCCCGCCAGCCGGAGGCGGGTTCGACGTCATCGACGAGTGCGGCCAACAGATCCTTGGCATAGAGCACCCCGACCGGCTCATCGAGCGAGCCATCAAAGACCAGGAGGCGCGCATGTCGCGCGCTCCGCACTCGGTCCGCGACCTCCGACCACGGGGTGTCGAGCTCGATCCCGACGATGTCGACCCGCGGGATCATGATCGCGTCGACACGCGTGTCGCGAAGGGAGAAGACACCGTGCACCAGCACCCGATCGCCGCCCCCCGCCTCCGCCTCGGCCGCGACGACCTCACGAAAACGCTCCACGGCGTCCTCGCGCTCCTCGATCGCATCATCGCGTGACGGCGGAATCACCGAGTGCAAGAGCTGGTCGACCCACCTGCCGAATGTGACCACCGGCGCACAGACGGACTCGATCATCGCGATGACGCTTCGGACCCGGTCGAGTCCCGCCGCCCCCGCCGCATCGCCGGCCTCACGGGCCGCGACCTCGGTCACCATGACGAGGAGGACCCCAGCCACGACCACCACCGGGATCAGGTACCGCGCGGGGACCCAACCGCTCGCCAGCACCGCCAGTGTGGTCGCAGTGCCCGCGAGGAGCTGGGCGAGGATGCGTCCGAAGGCGAGGGCCCGATGCACGGACTCCCGACGCGCGAGGAAATCACGCACCGCCGATGACGACGGAGGCTCCTCCTCGTCGAGACTGAGGAGCGCGCTGTCCGCATAGACGCTCACGGCTGCGACGGCCGCGGCGAGCCCCGCGAGGAGGACGAGCACCCCCGTCATGCCGCGAGCCACCGACGCACGTAGCGCTCTTGCCGACGCCACATCGGGCAGGTCAGACGAGCCTCCCCCGCGGGATGATCGTAGCCCAGCACATGCAGGGTGCCATGGACCACCAACCGAACGAGCTCCTCGCGCACCGGACGACCGAAGGCGCGCGCATGCGTGCGCGCCACCGCGGGACAGATGTAGATGTCCCCGATGGTGGCCCCCGCCGGATCACGAAAGCCGAACGAGATCACATCGGTCGGCCCCTGGTGCGCGAGATGCTTCGCGTGGAGCGCGGCCATCCGCCGGGTCGTGACGAAGGTGACCGAGACGAGGGCGGAGCGCACCGTCTCGGCGCGGAGCACGCCCTGCACGATCGTGGCGACACGCGCCCGCGCGAGGGCCACGCGCACCCCCTCGGATTGCACCGCGACCGTCGGTGCGACCGTCGGCGTGCTCACGTCCCCGCGTCCTTCGCATACGCCGAGACGATCTCGCGCACCAACCGATGCCGCACCACATCGACCTCGGTGAAGTAATGGAAGGCGATCCCCTCGATCCCCTGCAGGATCCGTTCCACCTGCAGCAGGCCGCTCTCCTCGCGCTTCGGGAGGTCCACCTGCGTCTTGTCACCGGTGATCACCGCGCGTGAGTTCACGCCAAGTCGCGTCAGGAACATCTTCATCTGCGCGTTGGTGGCATTCTGCGCCTCGTCGAGGATCACGAAGGCATCGGCGAGCGTACGCCCGCGCATGTACGCCAACGGCGCGATCTCGATCACCCGCGTCTCCAGCGCTCGCGCCACCCGCTCCGGCGGCATGAGATCGTCGAGCGCATCGTATAACGGCCGGAGATAGGGATCGACCTTGGCCTGCATGTCGCCGGGGAGGAAGCCGAGCGACTCCCCGGCCTCGACCGCCGGTCGCGCGAGCACGATGCGGCGCACCCGCTTTCGCGCGAGCGCATCGACCGCCGCCGCCACCGCGAGATAGGTCTTCCCCGTCCCCGCAGGCCCGATCCCGATCACGATCTCGTGCTCGAGCAGCTTCTCCATGTACTCACCCTGCCCCTGCGTCTTGGGCTGGATGATCTTGCGCACCCCGGGGAGCACGATGCGCCCTGGCGTGCCGCCCTCTCGCGGGGCCCCCTCGAGCGAGTATCTGAGGACATCGTCGGGATCGAGCGACTGGCCCTGTCGCGCCTGCTCGATCATCCGCGTCGCCACCCCGCTCGCCTTCTCCACCACCTCGGGGGGCCCGATCAGGGTCATCGCATCGCCACGTAGGGTGACACGGACCGGATAGAGCTTCTGCAATTCGGAGAGATTGGCGTCCCCCGCTCCGGCGAGGAGGAGGAGATCCGCGCCCTCGGTCGAGAGTCGGATCGTCTGTGTGTCGCCTGTCGAGATCCCGTCGGTCATGCGTCCACCGTGCGGATGTGGAGCTCGGTGAGATCGTCCGCCGGCACCGTGCTCGGCGCTCCCTCGAACAGGGCACGCGCCGCCGTCGTCTTGGGGAAGGCGATCACATCGCGGAGCGAAGACGCACCGGCCAACAACATCGCGATCCGGTCGAACCCGAAGGCGATCCCACCATGCGGCGGCGCGCCGGCGCGGAGCCCCTCCAGCAGGAAGCCGAAGCGACGCTCCTGCTCCGCTTCGTCCCCGATCCCCAGGAGGGCGAACATCCGTGCCTGCACCGTGGGATCACTCGTACGGATGCTCCCGCCACCGAGCTCGGTCCCATTGAGCACGCAGTCGTAGGCCAACGCGCGCCACGTCGTCGGGGCATCGGGCCGCGCCTGCATGTCCTCGGCGTTGGGCGCGGTGAACGGGTGATGCACCGCCGCCAACGCCCCCGACTCGGGATGCTGGTCGAACATCGGGAAATCGAGCACCCAGAGGAAACGCCGCGTGTTCGGATCGGCGAGACCGAGGCGCGCCGCGCACTCTTGTCGCACGCGGTCGAGCGCCGGACTCGCGACGCGATCATACGCTGCGACCGCCAACAACAGCTCCCCCTCGCGCAATGCCAGCGCGACCTGTGCGTCCGGCGAAAGGAACTTCGCGAGCGGCCCTTCGAGCGCGCTCCCCGTCCCCTTGAGCCGGATCAGCCCGCCGACGCCGGCGCCCTTCGCGATCGCCTCGAGTTCATCGACCTGCTTGCGACTCCACGCCGCGCCCCCTGACACGCGGATCCCACGCACGCGGCCCCCGGCCTGCAGCGCCGACTGGATGATTCCCGACTCGCTCTGCACAAAGTGCGTGGTGAGGTCCTCGATCTCGAGTCCGTACCGCAGGTCAGGGCGATCACAGCCGTAGCGCTCCATGGCGTCGGCATAGCTCATGCGTGGGAAGGGGGTCTCCACCGCGATCCCCGCCTCCGCCCAGAGCGACTGGATCAACCCTTCGGCGAGCAGGATGATGTCCTCGCGCCCGATGAACGACGCCTCGATGTCGATCTGCGTGAACTCGAGCTGGCGGTCGGCGCGCAGATCCTCGTCGCGGAAGCACCGCGCGATCTGGAAGTAGCGGTCGAACCCCGCGCACATGAAGAGCTGCTTGTAGATCTGCGGCGACTGCGGGAGCGCGTAGAACTCCCCCGCGTGCATCCGGCTCGGGACGAGGAAGTCGCGCGCCCCCTCCGGTGTGGGCTTGGTGAGGATCGGCGTCTCGAGCTCGAGATAGCCCTGCCCACTCAGGTACTGCCGCGTGGTCTGCATCAGCCGGTGCCGAAGCACGAGGGCGTGCTGCAGCTCCTCGCGCCGCAGGTCGAGGATGCGATGCCGGAGTCGGAGCTCCTCGGCGGGGAGCTTCCCGTCCTTGATCGGCGCCACGGGGAGGGCCGGCGTCACCGCCGGACCGACTACGCGAATGGCCGTCGCGCGCACCTCGATCGCCCCTGTCGTCATATCGGGATTGAGCATCTCTGCCGGACGCGGTGCCACCGTCCCTTCGATCATCACCACACTCTCGGTCCCGATCGCCGCCGCCGCAGCGATCGTCTCCGGCGCGGTCCAGTTCGGATTGAACGAACACTGTACCACCCCGCCCCGATCTCGCAGATCGAGGAAGACCTGCCCACCGAGGTCACGCGAGCGATGGACCCAGCCGCCAAGGACGACAGCGGTCCCGACATCAGAGGCGCGCAAGGTGCCGGCGAGGTGGGTGCGAAGGGTGGTGGCGAGCGCCGCAGCGGTGGGAGTGGTCACGACGGGAGTGGCGGGGTGAAAGGAGTGGGACGGGCGCGGTGGTGCGAGAGGAGCGCCCCAGCGGTGCCACCGAGAAGATCGGCGACCCAGTCGGCGAGGCTCGCCGAGCGGCCGGGGATGTACGCCTGATGGACCTCGTCGACCAGACCGAAGACAGCGACGCAGGCGAGGACGATCGTGACCCGCCCCCACGAGGCCCGGTACCGGCTCGCCCGCAGGAGCAGGTAGGCAAACCCACCGTACATGGAGAAATGCACGACCTTGTCGAGCCCGCCGATGTCAGGGCCGACAGAGATGTTCGGCCACGACGTCCCTACGAGGATGAGCGCGGCCCAGAGGAGCGCCGGCCAGAATCTCGATGGCCGTTCACGAAGGGCAACAGGAGGTCCGACCAGTGGCATGACGAGAGATAAATCTATTCGCTGCATGGACTTGGTGGTAGGCGAACCACATTGACCAGCCCTCTCGCAGCCGGTAGGCTTCGGAATGAGGAATCTGCTGGATCTCGCCCCCGTGGAGGCCGACCGCCTGCTCCGGGAATTCGCGGTGTCCCATGGGGAGGCCGCCTATCGTGGGAGTCAGGTGGTCCCCCACCTCTGGCAGAAGCCGGTGGCGAGCTTCGCGGCCATGACCGACCTCCCCAAGGCCTTCCGAGAGCGGCTCGCCGAACACTTCGTCCTCCCTCGGCTGACCCTGGAGACGGGACAGCGCTCCACCGACGGGACGCGCAAGTTCCTCTTCCGGTTGGCCGATGGGCAGGCGATCGAGACGGTGGCGATCCCAGATGACGACCGGATGACCTTCTGCATCTCCTCGCAGGCGGGGTGCCCCCTGCAGTGCGCCTTCTGTGCGACCGGCGCGATGGGGTTCGCGCGCAACCTCGCCGTGCACGAGATCGCCGGTCAGGTGCGTGAGCTCGCCCTGTTGGATCCCCCCGTCCGTGCGACCAACATCGTCTTCATGGGGATGGGCGAACCCCTGATGAACTGGTCGGCGGTCGATGTCGTCCTCTCCGTGCTGAATGATCCCAAGGGATTCGGGATCGGTGCCCGCCATATCACCGTCTCGACGGTCGGGATCCTCCCGGGGATCGAGGCCTTGGGTCGTCGCAAGGAGCAGTTCCGCCTCGCCCTCTCGATCCATGCGCCGAGCGATGCGCTGCGGCAGACGCTGATGCCGGTGAACACCAAGTATCCACTCGCGGCGGTGATCCGTGCGGCCGCGGCGTTCGAGCGACGCGTGACCTTCGAATACGTCATGCTTGGTGGGGTGAACGATCACCCGGAGCACGCGGATCAGCTGGCGACGTTGGCGCGCGAGTGCGGAGCTTTCGTGAACCTGATCCCGTTGCACCCCGGTGGGGCGATGGGATTCACCCCGACGTCCCCCGAAATGATCGCTCGATTCGCGCGCCGCATCCGCGGACATGGGGTGGAGGTCGCGATCCGGAAGAGCCGCGGGAAGGACATCGCGGCCGCGTGCGGCCAGCTACGGGTCGAACGCCTCCGGCGGCGGCCGCCAGCGGGCCCCGACGATGATCGTGAGGTCCAGGTAGCGTGAGGTATCGGGGCGGAGCTCGACGCGCGCGCCCCTGAGCGCCTGCGCCGCGAGCTCGCCCCACGCCACTTGGCCGCTCCGCACCAAAACGATCGAGCTGTCAGTGCGCTCGGGGGCATTCCCCGACGCGACCACATCGAATCCCGCATCCCGCATCGCGCGCGTCGCGCGCCGGGCGAGCCCGCCGGTGCCGGCCCCGTTCAAGACCTCCACGCGGATCCGGAGTGAATCGGGGACCACGCGCGGGACCGTCGCATCGGCGTCAGCCGTCACCGCGATCCCCCCCATCGGGTCCGACTCCCACCGCCAGACATAGACACCGATTCCGGTCAGCAGCAGTGCGAGGACGAGCCACCCGCGCAGGCGACGCGGGATCATCGGACCGCGTTCCATAGCGCCACCGCCTCGGGAAAGAGCCCCTTCCCTTCGCGCAGGGTCCATTCCAGGCGCATCCGGACCACCTGACGGAAGACCCCGTCGAAGTCATGGGCGAGATGCTCGGCGAGAAAGGCGCGGTCGGCCTGCAGGAAGGGACGTCCGGGCTCGAGGAAGTCCGCCATATAGAGCGCGCGCCCCGCGCGACCCCAACCGGCGTACCCGACCGTATGCCACCGCACCGCGTCCACCACCTCTTGCCGCGTCTCACCCTGCGACAGGAGGCGATTCGCCGCCGCAGGACCATGCAGGACCTCGAGGGGGAGCTCGACGGGACCGGCGAGTCGCCGCAGCTCCGCCTCCGGCGCATCGCGCAACGCATCGTGGAGGACGCCGACATCATGCCAGGCCGCCGCGTCGGTCGGATTGAGCTGCAGCTCGTGCGCCCACCGGTCCAACAGCGCGACGACGCGCGTGATGTGGGCACGCCGCTTCTCCCCGACCTGTGCCCACGAGGGCAATCGGACCGCGGTCATCTCAGACGAAGTAATCGCCGACGCGGATGCCGAGGCGCTCCGCCTCGACGACTTTGATGACCGAACGAGCGTAGCGACCATCGAGGGTGCGGTCCGCGAGATCGACGCTCTTCCCCGGGAATTGCACCTGTCCGGTGCGATCGCTGATGCTGCGCACGATCGGGCGTGCCCCCATATCGGGGACGGGGTTCACCCGCTCGACGATCCCGAGTTCCATCGTGTCGAGCACCACGCAGGTCCCCACGGGGTATACCCCGAGGAGCGAGACGAACGCCTTCACGACCACGGGATCCATCCCGCGGCTCGGAACAGATCGACGACCACCGCTGGATCGAACGGTGGGGCGGCACCTGGTTGGATCGGAGGCGTCGATGGGGCTGTCATGATGGGGGGGCCGTTGAACGCTAACTCCCACGCGAAAAGTGGCGCCACCTGCCCTCCCGATGGTGGGAGCAGGGGTTCACAACGGAGATGGCCGGTTGCGCTTCGTCGTTTCTTCGGATACCGTTACTTCGGGACATCTTCGGGCGTCTTTGACGCAGCAGTCAGACGACCGACCACCCTTCCGACGGACCGGACCTATGCCGCTGACCAAGAAGCAACGCGAGATCCTTGATTTCCTCACGCAGTATGGGGATACGAATGGCTATGCCCCCAGCTTCGAGGAGATCGCCGAGCGCTTTGGCTACACGTCGCTCGCCACGGTGCACGAGCACCTCAGCAACCTCGAGCGGAAGGGCTACATCAAGCGGAGTTACAACGAGAGCCGCGCGATCGAGATCCTCCCCTCCGAGGCCTTCCCTCGGTCGGTGGAGCTCCCGGTCCTCGGCGCCGTCGCCGCCGGCCTCCCCATCGAGGCGTTCGAAGCGTCCGAGACGATCGCGGTCCCCGAGGATTTCGTCCGTCGCCCGGGCGGGCACTATGTCTTGAAGGTCCGCGGGAACTCGATGATCGAGGATCAGATCGCCGACGGGGACATGGTGGTCGTGCACGACCGCCCCGCCGCCGACAATGGGGAGATGGTCATCGCGATGGTCGAGGAGTCGGGCGCGACGGTCAAGCGCTATTACCGGGAGCGCGACGGCCGGGTCCGCCTGCAGCCGGCCAACGCTTCGATGGCCCCGATCTACGTGCAACAGGATCAGGTGCGCGTGCAGGGGATCGTCGTCGGGGTGCTCCGGCGCTACTGAGCGGGCAAGCCGAGGCGGCTGCTCGCGGCCGCTTCACATCGGTCAGAAGATCCCTCGGCGCGAACGCCTCGCCCCGAGGGATTTTGCTTGAAGTGCCCCCCCCGCCCCGGGTATCTTTCCCCGGATGGCGGAGCGATGCGTGCAACTGGTCCTGCACTATGACGGGACCGCATTCGCCGGGTGGCAACTCCAACCCGGCCTCCGCACGGTGCAAGGCGTCCTCGAAGAGACGCTCGGACGTCTGCACGGCGCCCCGATTCGCGTGACCGGCGCCGGTCGCACCGATGCGGGCGTCCATGCCCGCGGTCAGGCCGCCTCCATCACGGTCGCGCCGCACTGGGAGCCCCCGCGCCTCCGACGTGTGATGAATCAGCAGTTGCCGGCCGACCTCTGGGTCGCCTCCGCCCACGAGATGCGTCCTGACTTCCATGCCCGCTTCAGTGCCGTGGCGCGACGCTATCGCTACCGCCTTGGCACGCGGCCGAATGCCGGCTCCCCCTTTCGTCGGCGCTGGGCGACGCCCTACGAGGGCGCCCCCCTCGACCGATCGACTCTCGATTGGTGCGCCGCGCAGCTCCTCGGCACGCACGTCTTCCGCGGCTTCGCCGTGCGAGGGAGCGCGCCCGCCGAGGACGATCATCGCTGCTCGGTGACCCTCGCCCGCTGGGTCGACGCGGCGCCCGATGAGCCCGGCGACCTCGTCTTCGAGATCCAGGCGAATCGCTTCCTGCACCACATGGTGCGCTTCCTCGTGGCGACGATGCTCGAGACGGCGAGTGGCAAGCGGACGCGCGACGCCTTCCTCGCCTTGCTCGTCGCCGAGACCAACGACGAGGTCGCCCCGCCCGCCGCGCCCACCGGACTCTCGCTCGAAGAAGTCTCGTACCCCGCCGACCTGTACCTCCCCACCTGATGCGCCTCTACCTCGCCACCGTCGATCCCGACCAGATCCGCTGGGCGCTGCAGAGCGGCCTGATTGACGGCATCGTCGCGACGCCACGCGTGCTCGCCGAGGAGGTCCCGCAGGCCGATCCGCTGGAGATCCTCGGTGAGCTCGCGACCCTCGCTCCGGTCCCGATCTTCGCGAGCGTCGGTGCCCTGACCCCGACCGAGCTGATGCGCGGCTCGCGTGCACTCCGTCGCGTGGCAGAGCAGGTCATCATCGCCATCCCCTTCGTCGAGGACGCACTCCCCGCCTTCCGACGACTGAACCGCGACGGGATCCGCTGTGCGGCGACCTTCGTGCACTCGGCCGCGCAGGGGCTCCTCGCGGCCAAGGCGGGTGCGGCGCACGTGGTCGTGCCCGTCGACGCCCTCGATGCGATCGACCACCCCGGCGAGTCGGTGCTCGTCCCGCTTCGCGCGATGCTCGACCGCGCCTCGGTGGAATGCGATCTCGTTGCCGCCGGCCCGAAGAATGCGCTCCGTCTGAGCGCGATGGGTGCCGCCGGAGCGGATGCCGCGGTGGTGACGCCCGACACGTTACATGCCGTGCTGAACCACCCGCTCACCGATCGTGCTGTCGACCGCTTCCTCGTGGATATGGCGCGGCGAGCCAAACCCCGGCGCGCGCGATGAATCGACGGTCGCTCTGGCGCCGGGGGCATCCCCTGCTCTTCGTCCTCCTCGCCGCGTGCGATGGGGCGACCCCACAACCGTCGATCGCGCAGCTCCCCGCCTCACGGGTCGCGCCCGGCGCGGCTGACAGCCTCACCGCGAACGTCGCCGCCAGCCGACGCACCGCCATCACGACGGCCGTGGCAGGCGTCTCGCCGGCCGTCGTCACCGTGCAGACGGAACGCGTCGAGCGCACCGCCGCGACCCCGTACGACCTCTTCTTCGGCACCCGCTCCGGAGAACAGGTCGCTGCGGGAATCGGCTCTGGCTTCATCGTCCAGGCGACCGGCGTGATCGTGACCAACGCGCATGTCGTGGCCGGGGCATCGAAGATCAACGTCGCGCTCCGAGATGGGACCACCTATCCCGCGAACCTCGTCGGCGCCGATGAGCTGAACGACCTCGCGGTCCTTCGCATCGACGCCAAGAATCTCCCCGTCGCCCCGCTCGGCACCTCGCGCGACCTCCTCATCGGTGAGTGGGTCGTCGCCATCGGGAATCCCTACGGCTTCCTCCTCGGCAACTCCGAACCCTCCGTCACGGTCGGTGTCGTCAGCGGTGTCGGGCGCAATCTCACCGGGCGCGGCGATGGCCCCGGCGTGTACGTCGATATGATCCAGACCGACGCCTCGATCAATCCGGGGAACTCTGGAGGCCCCCTCGTCTCCGCCTCGGGTGAGGTGGTCGGGGTGAACAGTTCGATCTACAGCCCGTCCGGCGGCTCCATCGGGCTCGGCTTCGCGATCCCGATCGATCGCGCACGCCGCGTCGCGGAGGATCTCCTCGCGCATGGGAGCGTGCGGCGGCCGTGGATCGGGGTGAAGGTCGAACAGACCCAGGCGACCGCCGCCCGCGGCACGCTCAATGCCGGGGCCACGATCGAACGGATCGTCCCGGGGAGTCCCGCGGAGGCCGCCGGTCTTCGTGCCGGCGACATCATCACGCGCAGCCGCGATCGCGTCGTGCGCAACGCCTACGACTGGGAGGCGGAACTCCTGGACCTCCGCGTCGGTGAGAACGCCACGCTGATGGTGCGCCGCGACAATCGCGAGCGACGCGTCACCGTCGCCGTGAAGGACCTCCCAGATGCCAGCGCCGAGCGCATCGCGGTGCTCCGTGAACTGCAGTTGATCTCCCTCACCCCGGCCATCCGTGTCGAGCGCGGGATCCGCTCCGCGCAGGGCGCGGTCGTGGTGCGGGTCTCCGATCGCGTCGAACAGGCGCTCGGTCTGCGCCCCGGCGACGTGATCGTCCAGATCAATCGCACGCCCGTCGCCGATGCGCCTCAGGCGGCGCGCCTCATAGAGGGCGCGGGCGGCAGCGGGCCGGTCCGGATGTTCGTCGAGCGCGCCGGCATGGTCTACTCCACCGACTTCCGCATCCGATGAGCCACGACACCTATCGCTCCCCGCTCGCCGAGCGCTATGCCTCGCAGGCGATGCTGACGCTCTTCAGCCCGCAGACGCGGCACGGGCTCTGGCGCCGACTTTGGCTTGCCCTCGCCGAATCGGAACGCGAACTCGGCATCGCGATCCCCGAGGAGGCGATCGTGCAGATGCGCGGGCACCTCGATGACATCGACTTCGCGGCCGTCGCGGAATATGAGCGCCGCTTCCGCCATGACGTCATGGCGCATGTGCACGCCTTCGGCGATGTCGCGCCAGCTGCGCGCGGGGTGATCCATCTGGGCGCGACGAGCTGCTTCGTCACCGACAACGGCGACCTCATCCAGATGCGCCGTGGCCTCGAGCTCCTCCGCGGCCGCGTGGTTGCGGTGATCCGCGCCCTAGAGGCCTTCGCGCGCACCTGGCGCGATCTCCCGACTCTCGGGTATACGCACCTGCAGTCGGCGCAGCTGACGACCGTCGGCAAGCGCGCCACCCTCTGGATGCAAGATCTCGTGCTCGACCTTGCGGACCTCGACCATCGGCTGGTGACGCTGCCGCTGCGTGGGGTAAAGGGGACGACCGGCACGCAAGCGAGCTTCCTCGAGCTCCTTGGCGGCGATCATGCCAAGGTCCGCGCGCTCGACGCCGCCGTCTGTCAGCGGATGGGAGTCGCGCATTCGATTCCTGTGAGTGGCCAGACCTACTCGCGCAAACTCGACGCCCACGTGATGGACCTCCTCGCGGGGATCGCCACGAGCGCGGCGAAGTTCGCGAGCGACATGCGGATGCTGCAGTCATTCGGTGAGATCGAGGAACCGTTCGGCAAGGAGCAGATCGGCTCAAGCGCGATGGCGTATAAGCGGAATCCGATGCGCTCGGAGCGGATTAACTCCCTCGCGCGCTTCGTACAGACGATCGCGGGCACGGCGAACCAGACGCACCAGGTGCAGTACTTCGAGCGGACCCTCGACGACTCCGCGATCCGTCGGCTCACCATCCCTGAGGCCTTCCTCGCGACCGATGCGATCCTGATCCTCATGGAGAACGTCGCGAGCGGGCTCGAGGTCCATCCGGCACGGATCGCGGCGCGGATCGCCGAAGAGCTCCCCTTCATGGCGACGGAGTCGCTCATCGTGCAGGCGGTGAAGGCGGGGGGCGATCGGCAGGAGGCGCACGAGGTGATCCGCCGGCACTCGATCGAGGCGGCGCGCGCGATGAAGGATCAGGGGGTCGCGAACGACCTTCTCGATCGCCTCGCGGCCGACCCGGCCTTCCCCGTCTCGGTGGACGCGATGCGCGCGACCCTCGAACCCTCGCGTTTCATCGGTCGCGCGGCGGCGCAGGTGGATGATTTCCTCACCGAGGTGATTGGGCCGATCCTCGTCGCGGCCGGTGAATCGGGCCCCGCCCCCGAGGCGGTCCGCGTATGACCCCGGTGCTCATCGGCGAGACGCATCTCCCCCTCCCGCTCCTCCGGCGCGGGAAGGTCCGGGACGTCTATGTCGTCGATGACGATCGGGTCCTGCTCGTCACCAGCGACCGGGTGAGCGCCTTCGACGTGGTCATGCGCGAGCTCGTGCCGCACAAGGGCGCGGTGCTCACGCAACTCACCACCTGGTGGCTGCGGCAGTTCGAAGGGGAGATCGCGCATCATCTGCTTTCGAGCGACGTCGACGAGATCGTCGCGAAGATCCCTGCCCTCGCCTTGCACCGCGATGAGCTGGCGGGGCGCACGATGCTCTGCCGCCGCACGACGGTCTTCCCCGTGGAATGCGTGATGCGGGGCTATCTCGCCGGCTCGGCCTGGAAGGAATACCGCGCGAGCGGGACGCTCGCGGGCGAGGCGCTCCCCACCGGCCTCCGCGAGAGCGATCGCTTCGATCCGCCGATCTTCAGCCCCGCCACGAAGGCCGAGTCGGGGCACGACGAGAACATCACCATCGCGCAGATGCGCGTGGTGCTTGGCGAGGCCGCCGCGACGACGCTCGAGCGGTTCGCACGCCTCGTCTACACCAAGGGGCGTGAGCTCGCGGCGACCCGCGGGATCATCATCGCCGATACCAAGTTCGAATTCGGGGCCACCGCGGATGGGACGGTCCTCCTGATCGACGAGGTGCTGACCCCCGACAGTTCTCGCTTCTGGCCCGCGGACCAGTACGCCCCCGGCGGCCCGCAGCCGAGCTTCGACAAGCAGCCGCTGCGCGATTGGCTCGATGGTGAGCGGCGCGCCGGCCGGTGGGACGGCAACGCCCCACCCCCTCCCCTCCCCCCCGAGGTCATCGCGGCGACGAGCCAGCGCTACCTCGACGCCTTTGCGCGCCTCACCGGCGCTCCTCTCGACCGCACGAGACTGACATGAGCTTCGCCCGCGAAGGGATCCCCTTCATCCTCATCGCGGCGGCCCTCGCCGCCGCCGGTTACACCGCCGCCCTCGCGCGTCGGTCGTGGCCCCTCTGGCTCCTTGCCTTCGTCTTGACCCTGCTCGTCCTCTGGGTCGCCTACTTCTTCCGCGATCCCGAGCGGACCGGCCCGCGTGGGGCGAATCTCGTCATCTCGCCGGCCGATGGCCGGGTGATCGACATCCGCGAGGTCGATGAGCCGTCGTTCCTCGGTGGGCGCGCGATCCGCATCTCCGTCTTCATGAACGTCTTCAACGTCCATGTGAACCGGTATCCGGTGAGCGGCACCGTCGCCTACGTGCACTACAACCCAGGGAAGTTCATCAACGCCGCCGCCGATAAGGCCTCGCTCGAGAATGAGCAGATGTCGGTCGGGGTGCAGACCGGCACGCACAAGGTCCTCTTCCGACAGATCGCGGGACTCATCGCCCGTCGCATCGTCACCTACTCGAAGGTCGGCGACTCGGCGGCGCAGGGCGAACGGATGGGGCTGATCCGCTTCGGCTCTCGCGTCGATGTCTTCGTCCCGGTGGGAAGCACCGTCACGACGAAGCTCGGTGAGAAGCCGCAGGCGGGCGTGACGGTGCTGGCGGAGCTGCCCTGATGGCGCGCCGGCGCTTCCCCCGCCCCTCGATGGTGATGCTCCCGAACGGATTCACGCTCGGGAACCTCTTCTTCGGGATCTACGCCATCGTCTCGGCCTCCCGCGGCGACCACATGCTCGCGGGGTGGTGCATCGTGCTCGGCGGCTTCTGCGACGCGATCGATGGGCGCATCGCGCGGGCGACGAATTCTGGCTCGCCCTTCGGCGAGGAGCTCGACTCCCTCGTGGATGCGATCTCGTTCGGCCTCGCGCCGGCGCTCATGATCTACTTCGCCGAGTTGAACAAGTCGAAGTGGGATTGGCTCTTCGTCTTCTTCTACGTGGCCTGCGCGGTGATGCGCCTCGCGCGGTTCAACGTCGAGCAGGCGGGCGAGGAGACCAAGTCGGCGTACTTCACGGGGCTCCCGAGTCCGGCGGCAGGGGGCACCCTCGCGACGTACTACTGGTTCAGCCAGACCCCGCTCTACCACGATCTCTTTGCCGGGTGGCCCTGGGAGACGATCCTCCGGTGGCTGATGCTCACGCTCAGCTTCCTCATGATTAGCTCCGTGCCCTATCGCGCCTGGCCCCGCTTCAGCTTCCGCACGATCGAGGGGACGCTCGGCATCCTCCTCCTCTTCTCCTCCATCGTCGCCCTCTTCGTCATGCCGCAGGCCTTCTTCTTCCCCGTCGGCGTCTCGTACGTCGTGTTGGGGATCGTGATGGCCCTGCTCCGCGGCGCCTTCGACCTGCCGTCCCCCCTGTCCGCCGAGGGGCACCCCGAAGCTCTCCCGACCCACACCGAGGATCACCGCTCGTGACCCGTTTCACCGTCAGCGTCAAGATCGTCCCCCGCCACGGCCTCCTCGATCCACAGGGGAAGGCGGTCACCGACGCCCTGCACGCCCTCGGATTCGCTTCGGTGCGCGACGTGCATGTCGGACGCCTGCTCGTGATCGAGCTCGAGGCGGCGGATACCGAGGCGGCCCAGGCGAAGGTGCGCGAGATGTGTGAACGCCTCCTCGCCAATCCCGTCACCGAGGACTTCGTGATCGCGGAGATCGCCACGGCATGAAGGTCGGCGTCGTCACCTTCCCGGGCTCCAACTGCGACGAGGATGCGCTCCTCGCCATCCGTGAGCATCTCCACCTCGAGGCGGTCCCCCTCTGGCACAAGGACCACGACCTGCAGGGCGTCGACGTCGTGATCCTCCCCGGGGGCTTCAGCTACGGCGACTACCTACGCGCTGGGGCGATCGCTCGCTTTGCGCCCATCATGCAGGAGATCGCGGCCCACGCGAGGCGCGGCGGGCCGGTCATCGGGATCTGCAACGGGTTCCAGATCGCCTGTGAGGCGGGGCTGCTCCCGGGCGGCCTCCTCCGAAACGACCATCTGCAATTCCGCTCGATGGCGGTGACGCTACGGGTCGAGTCGACCGCGACCGTCTTCACCCGCGAGACGTCGAAGGGTGCGCTCCTCACGATGCCGATCGCCCATGGCGATGGGCGCTACTCCGCCGACGAGGCGACGCTCGACCGCCTCGAGGGAGAGGGCCAGGTGGTCTTCCGCTATGTCGATGCTGCGGGTCACCCCACCGTGGCCGCGAACCCCAACGGCTCGCTCCGTAACATCGCCGGCGTGGCCAACGCCACTGGAGCCGTCGTGGGGATCATGCCGCACCCCGAGCGCGCGCTCGACCCGCTCCTCGGTTCCACCGATGGCCTCGTCCTCTTCCGTTCGTTGCTGGCCCTCACCAAGGCCTGATCCTCTCTGACTTCCCGCTCATGACCGCCCGTTCCACCCCGTCCTCGGCCTCGTCCGAGGCTCGCCCCCGCCCCGGCGATCCGACGATCACGCCGGCCCTCGTAGCCGAACATGGCCTCACGATGGATGAGTATGGTCGCTTGGAGCGGATGCTCGAGCGCACCCCCACCTTCACCGAACTGGGGATCATCAGTGCGCTCTGGAGCGAGCACTGCTCCTACAAGCACTCGCGCCCCGTCCTGAAGACCCTCCCGACGCAGGCCCCTTGGGTCCTCCAGGGGCCAGGGGAGAACGCGGGCGTCATCTCCATCGGCGACGGCCTCGCCATCGCCTTCAAGATCGAGTCGCACAACCACCCCTCGGCGGTCGAACCCTACCAGGGCGCGGCCACCGGGGTGGGCGGGATCCTGCGCGATGTCTTCACCATGGGCGCGCGCCCGATCGCGATGCTGAACTCGCTGCGCTTCGGTTCACTTGAAACCCCACGGGTGCGGTATCTCGTCGCCGGCGTCGTGAAGGGGATCGGCGATTACGGAAACTGCGTCGGGATCCCCACCGTCGCGGGCGATGTGATGTTCGATGCGGCCTATGAGGGGAATCCCCTCGTGAACGCGATGTGCGTCGGGCTCCTCCGTGAGGAGGAACTGATCCGCGCGAAGGCTGAAGGGGTCGGCAACTCGATCATCGCCGTCGGGGCGCGCACCGGACGTGATGGAATCCATGGCGCCTCCTTCGCGTCCGAGGATCTCTCTGAGGAGAACGAGGCCAAACGGCCTCGCGTACAGGTGGGCGATCCCTTCACCGAGAAGCTCCTCCTCGAGGCCTCGCTCGAACTCATCCGCAGCGGGCCCATCGTCGCGATCCAGGACATGGGCGCCGCAGGGCTCACCTCGAGCAGCGCCGAGATGGCGGAGCGTGGGGACGTCGGCGTCACCATCGATACCACCAAGGTCCCGGTTCGCGAGACGGGGATGACCCCGTACGAGATCCTCCTCAGCGAATCGCAGGAACGGATGCTCGTCGTCGCCAAGCGCGGCCATGAGGCCGAGGTCCAGGCGATCCTCGCCAAGTGGGATCTCGTCGCCGAGGTGATCGGCGAGGTGATCGCGGAGCCGGTCTATCGTGTGACCGAGGGCGATCGCGTCGTCGCCGAATTCCCGGGCACGCGCCTCGTCACCGACTGCCCGCAGTACCATCCGGAGGCCCGTGAGAGCGAAGAGGCCATCGCTCGTCGCACACGTGACGTCTCAGCAATCACCCCTAGGGCGGAGGAGGCCGATCCCGCCTGGACGCTCGAGCGACTCTTGCAGTCGCCGACGATCGCAAGCAAGCACTGGATCCACCGGCAGTACGATTCCACGGTGCGCACGGGGACGGTCAGCGGCCCGGGCGCAGGTGACGCGGCGGTGATCCGTATTCGTGGCACCAACAAGGCGATCGCGGTGAAGACCGACTGCAACGGTCGCTACGTCTATCTCGACCCACGGGTCGGCGGGCGTATCGCGGTGGCCGAGGCGGCCCGCAACGTGGCCTGCTCCGGCGCGACCCCGCGGGCCATCACCAACTGCCTGAACTTCGGAAACCCGAAGAAGCCTGAGGTCTTCTTCCAGTTCCGTGAGGCGGTCTACGGGATGGGCGATGCCTGCCGCGCCCTCGAGACGCCGGTGACGGGTGGGAACGTCTCGCTGTACAACGAGAATCCGCAGGGGGCGGTCTACCCCACCCCGACGATCGGGATGGTCGGCGTGCTCGATGACGCCGCGCATGCCACCCGCATGACCTTCACCACCCCCGGCGATACCATCGTCTTCCTCGGCGAGAACACGGACGAGCTCGGCGGCTCCGAATATCTGAGCTGGATCCACGGGGTCGTGGCCGGTGCCCCGCCGCACTGCGACCTCGATCGCGAGCGGGCGCTGATCGGGACGATCCTCGAGGCGATCCGCGCCGGTCAGGTGCGCTCGGCGCATGACTGCTCCGAAGGTGGGCTCGCCGTCGCGATCGCCGAGTCGTGCATGGGCGACCGTGCGAACCCAACCGGGGCGAGCATCGACCTCACGGCATGGCGCAACCTCTCCCCCCGTGCGCTGCTCTTTGGCGAGGCGCAGGGTCGGATCGTCGTCTCCACCGCGCAGCCAGCGGCGGTGCTCGCGATCGCGAAACGCCACGGCGTGCCCGCACAGGTGATCGGCACGGTGACGACCGCGCCACAGGGCCTCACCCTCACCACGGCGCAGGGCACCACGTCCATCACGATCGATCGGCTGTCGTCCGCCTATCATGAGGCACTGCCACGCGCGATGGCCCGTGCCGCCGCCGAGACGGTGAACGAGACCGCCGGAGGGACGCGCTGATGTGTGGCATCTTCGGCATCTCCGGGCACGCCGATGCGGCGGCCCTCACCCACCTCGGGCTCTATTCGCTCCAGCACCGCGGCCAAGAATCAGCGGGCATCGTCGCCGTGAAGGACGGCGCGGTGAACGTCCTCCGCGCCATGGGGCTCGTCTCCGACAAGTTCTCGGCCGAGTCGATGCGCACCTTGGCCGGCCCCGTCGCGATCGGGCATACGCGGTACTCCACCGCGGGGTCGAGCACGATCGAGAACGCCCAACCAGCCCTCGTCCGATTCAAGGGGGGCCACATCGCCCTCGCGCATAACGGGAACCTCACCAACGCCACCGAGGTACGCCGGTCCCTCGAGGAGGACGGGTCGATCTTCAGCTCTACGATGGACTCCGAGGTCATCGTCCATCGGTTAGCGCGTGCGAAGGGCGAGCGTCCCGAAGAGAAGCTCGCTGAGGCGTTGAGGGGGATCGAGGGGGCGTACTCGCTCCTCGTGATCATCGGTGATACCCTGGTCGCGGCACGGGACCCGCTGGGTTGGCGCCCCCTCGTGATGGGTCGCCTCAATGGTGGGACCACCGTCTTCGCCTCGGAGAGCTGTGCCCTCGATATCGTGGGCGCGACGGTCGAGCGCGAGATCGCGCCAGGTGAGATCGTCGCCGTGGAGCCCAATGGTTCGGTGCGCACCATCCAGATGCCGGCACCGGCGGAGCAGCGTCGGTGCGTCTTCGAATACGTCTACTTCGCACGTCCTGACTCTCGCGTCTTCGGCGGGTCGGTGGACCGCGCGCGCCGGGCCCTCGGGCGCCGGCTGGCCGAGGAACACCCCGCGCCGGGGGCGGACTTCGTCTTCTCGGTCCCAGACTCCTCCAACTCGGCGGCCCTCGGGTTCGCCGAGGCGAGTGGCCTGCCGCTCGAACTCGCGCTGATCCGCAATCACTACGTGGGGCGCACCTTCATCCAACCCACCCAGCAGGGGCGCGACGAGAAGGTGAAGGTTAAGTACAACGCCGTCCGCGAGATCCTCGCCGGCAGGTCGGTGGTGATGGTTGACGATTCGATCGTCCGTGGGACGACGACGCGCGGGCTCGTCGCCCTCGTCCGGGCCGCCGGCGCCCGCGAGGTCCACATGCGCGTCTCCTCCCCCCCGATCACCGGGCCCTGTTATTACGGCATCGACACGCCTGATCGGGAACAGCTCATCGCGGCCAATCATTCCATAGAGGAGATCGCGCGACGGATCGGCGTGGACTCGCTGGGCTACATCTCCCTCGACGGGATGCTCGGCGCGGTCCCCGACGGCCCCTCGGGCTTCTGTCATGCCTGTTTCTCGGGCCAGTACCCCACCCAACCGCCGACCATCCCCGAGAAACTTCGTCTCGGCTAGGATCGGCCTCGCGTATACCCCTCGCGGAGATCCGCCGTGCAGCAATCCGTCTTCTTCTTCGGGAACGGCTCCGCCGAAGGCACCAAGGATGACAAGGA